>OHNN01000262.1_pt1 | contig 48804 bp, 40 predicted proteins | sample 1569541 | NCBI WGS metagenome assembly OHNN01 (sample SAMEA3879563, study PRJEB24766) | human gut metagenome | biome: human-associated habitat; feature: feces | place: USA | collected 1985/1987 | reverse complement strand
ACAGCCCTCAGTTCAGCATGACCTGACCGCCGGTGACGGGGATGGCCTGACCGGTTTCATACTTCTGCTCGACGCAGTACATGACGGCGCGCGCCACATCGACAGGCAGGCAGCCGCGGTTCATCGGAACCTTGGCCTCGTAATAACGGCGCACGTCCGCGACGGTCTTTGCGCCGGGAACCTTGCCAGCCTCCAGATACTGCACGAACAGACCGCGCACCGGGTCGGACCACAGCGGGCCGTCGAGGAAGTTGCCGGGGCAGACGGCGTTGACCTTGATGTTGTACGCGCACAGCTCAAGCGCGAACGACTGCGTCAGGCCGATGCCGCCGAATTTGGAACCCGCGTAGGCGAAATTCTTGTTGGAGCCTTCCAGACCGGACTTCGAGTTCAGCGTGACGATATCGAACATGGCTTCGGGATCCGCCTCGTGTTCAGCCTCCATGATGATGGCAGCATATTTCGCGCAGAGGAAGAAGCCGGTATAGTTGACGCTGGTGACGAAGTCGAAATCCTTCTTCTCCACGTGCGCGATGGGGCCGGAGCGGACGACGCCTGCGTTCGAGAGCATCAGGTCAAGCCCGCCGAACTTTTCAACCGTCTGTGCGACCATGTTCGCAACGGATTCCTCGTCGGAGACGTTGACCGCAATGGAGACGGCGCGCTCGCCCATTTCCTCTGCGACCTGCTTTGCCAGCGGCTCATTCATATCGGCGATAACGATGGTCGCGCCTTCCTTGTACAGCTCCTCCGCAATGCCCTTGCCGAAGCCCTGGGCCGCGCCGGTCACGATGCAGATCTTGCCGCCGAGACGGCCCTCGCCCGCCGGGCGCTTGCCCATGTTGGCCTTTGCAATCTCGCACCATTTGGTCATATCAACAGACATAAAAGTACCCTCTTTCTTGAAGTGTACCTCTATTATACCTGCATTTGTATGTTGATTCAAGAGCGTTCTGTTTTATTTTTCTGGTTTGTTGCCCGTTTTGCCTAAAATGAGGATGCAAAGCACGATCACACCCGTGACCAGAAAAATGCCGGCCATGCCTTTGCCCATGATGGGCAGCGTCTGTAAGAATGCTTCAAAATTCATATTGTTTCCCTCACACCAGAAGATTCAGCAGCAGACCGCCCGCAATGACGGACGCGACCTGCCCGGATACGTTGACGCCCACGCACTGCATGAGCAGATAATTCTGCGGGTCTTCCTTGATTGCCATTTTATAGACCACGCGCGCCGACATCGGGAACGCCGAGATGCCGCAGGCGCCGATCATGGGATTGAGCTTTTTGTCCTTCGGCAGGAACAGATTGATCAGCTTCGCAACCAGCACGCCGCCCGCTGTGTCGAACATAAACGCCACAAGGCCCAGCGCCATGATGAGAAGCGTCTGCTTCGTCAGAAAATACGCTGCCTGCATCCGCACGGCGATGGTGAGGCCCAGAAAGAGCGTGATGAGATTCGAGAGCGTCTTCTGCGCTGTCTCGGAAAGAGAGTCCAGCACGCCGCACACCCGGATGAGGTTGCCGAACATCAAAAAGCCCACCAGCGCCACGCTTCGCGGCGAGACGATGCCGCAGACGGCGGTGATAATGATCGGGAACAGGATCTTCGTGCGCTTGCTGACGGTGTGCTGGTGGTACGGCATACGGATCATCCGTTCGTGCTTTGTGGTCAGCGCGCGGATGACCGGCGGCTGCACGATCGGCACGAGCGCCATGTACGAATACGCCGCGACCATGATCGCGCCCAGATAGTTGGATTTCAGGAAATTCGCCATAAAGATCGCCGTCGGGCCGTCCGCCGCGCCGATGATGCCGATGGCCGCCGCGTCCTTGATGGGGAAGCCCAGAAGGGCCGCAAGGCTGAAGGTGAAGAAAATGCCAAACTGCGCTGCCGCACCGAAGAACATGAGCTTCGGGTCGTTCAGCAGCGGCTCAAAATCGATCATGGCCCCGATGCCAACGAACAGCAGCAGCGGGAACAGCTCGTTCGCGATGCCCGCGTCGAACAGCACGTTCAGAACGCCGATCTCCTCCACGCCGTCGATGGCCTGCGTGACCGCGCCGGACAGCGGCAGATTGACCAGGATCGCGCCGAAGCCCATCGGCAGCAGCAGCGCAGGCTCCATATCCCGTTTGACCGCCAGATAGATGAGAATCCCGCCGATCAGCCACATGACCGCCTGCTGCCAGTTGAGATTGCTGATGTTTGAAAATAACTGCGCCACAAAAAGTCCTCCTGTTTTGTTTTTTGATAAAAAGAAAAGACCTTTACCCAAGCATACGCGATGCTTCGGTAAAAGTCTCACAATTTCAGTCGACTGCGGGCATTTTTGCCGTACTGACGCAGCCGACGCGGAGGAAACCGCCTGCTACTCCCTTTTATCGAGTCTATTGAAGCAGAAAAGCGCCCGGCCGTCAAGTGGGCCGGGCGTATCTTAGCGGGTTCTTAATAGCCGGATCACGGCTTCGGGTCCTGCGGGGGCTCCTGCTGGGCGGTGAATTTTGCTTTGCGCTTTTTACGGGCGGTTTTGATCCCGGCGATCACGGCAATGACGATCACGGCCAGCAGAACCAGCGCGGGCAGCGCGGAGGCCAGACTCAGAATGACGTTCTGCACGCCGCGGGCGAAGCCCGTCCAGCCGTCGGACAGGGAATCGGACAGCTTCTGGCCGAAGGTGCGCCGGACCGGAACGGTCGGCGTGTAGACCTCGACCTCGCGCAGATCGAGCTCCACGGTCGAATACCTGATCTGCATATCATAGTTGCGCAGGCTGCGCTCAATGGACTCGATCTCATAGCGCACGTCGGACAGCCGCTGCTCAAGCGCGATGAGCGTCTCCACGTCCTCGCTCTTCGAGAGCATATCGAGTAGCCGCTCCTCCTGCGTGTTGAGGCTGGACAGGCGCGCTTCGTAATCGGTATAGGCCGACGTGACGTTCTGCGCGTCGCGGCTGGTGGAGATTACGTTGCCGAAGCCCTCTGTCTCGTGCAGAAAGGCTTCAAACTGCTCGCACGGGATGCGGACGGTATAATACGCCCAGCGGTTGACGATGGAGGTCGTGCCGTCGGAATTGTACTGCGTGTCGCCTGTCACGTTCGAGCTTTCTACGAAGCCGCCGATCTTCTGCACCTGCGATTCCAGCGCGGCGACCGCCTTGTCAAACTCGGTCGTCTCGATGGAGACGGACGCGGTGTAGATGATCTTGGCGGTGTAGTCGGCAACGGAATCGTCCGGCTCCGGCGTTTCGGCGGCGCCGCTGCCCGCTTCCGTCGTGGCGACGGTGTCGTAGGCGAATTCCTCCTCCGACTCAGCGGGCGCCTCCATGGGCGTCTCGGCGGCGGCTGCCTCCTGCGTGGAATCGTAATAGCTGCTGTCCATAGACGCGGGGTCTGCTGGCGCCATTTTGGAGTTTGCCGCGCAGCCGGTAAAAACAGTCAGGACCAGCAGAGCGGCAATGAGAATGGCAAGAATCGATTGCTTTTTCATGTTGGGTTCCCCTTTCTTTTGTGTTCTGCCTATAAAGACGGAATTTCGGACGCTTGGTTGCGCGGAATGGAAAGAAATTTCTAAAAAATCGCGAGCTCCGGGACGCGCTCACAGGCGCTGACGGAGAATTCATACGCGGTACGCGTCTCGCTCGTCTCGCCCAAGTTTTTGAGATACGTCCGGCTCTGGAGCCTGCCCGTGAGCGTCAGCTCCGTGCCGGTCGGGTATTCGGCGGCGGCCAGCGCCGTCCGGCCCCACAAAATGCAGGGGATATAATCCGTCCTGCGGTACAGGCGCGGCACGGCCAGACACAGATCGGTGATCTGCCGTCCGAGCGGCGTCTGCCGGTAGACGGGCGGCTTGCAGACCGTGCCGGTCAGGACGGCCTCGTTCTGCATAGGCGCGTCCGTCGTCGTCATGGAAAGCGCGTAGACGCACAGGATCAGACGGCGGCCGGTCGGCTCGCGGTTGTTGAACGAGCGGATCTGGCCCTCGATGGTGAAGCGTTCGCCTTCGAACAGCTCCGCCTGCTCCAACACGTCCTCTGCAGCCAGAACCGGCAGCAGATCCTCCGTGCCGCTCAGCCGCTCCACGGCGAGCAGAAAGCGGAAAAATCTCCGCTCGTGGTTCTGGTGTGAATATTCCGGCAGGGACGCCAGCGTCCCGGTCAGGGTAATGTGATTGGCTGTGTTTTCCATAGTTCCACCTCATCTTTTCTTCGTATGGAAGACTATATGAGGGGAAACCGTGCAATAGACTACCGGCGGGGCGGGCGTTTTTTGGCCGGTTTTGCGGGGGTGGATTTCCGCTCCGGCGGCTGATCGGGCGCACCGGCTTTTTTCTCCTTCGGCGGGTAGGGGCGGATGAGGCATTTCGGTGTAAAGCCGATGAGATCCGTCCGGCCCGCTTTTTGCAGCGCCTCGCGCACAAGAAAATAATTCTGCGGTCTTCTGTACTGCATCAGCGCGCGCTGCATCGCCTTTTCGTGCGGATTTTTGGGCACATAGACCGGCTCCATCGTCCGGGGGTCAAGGCCGGTATAGTACATGACGGTGGAGAGCGTCGAGGGCGTGGGATAGAAATCCTGCACCTGCTCCGGCTCGTGGTTGGTATCGCGCAGGTATTCGGCCAGCCTTACGGCCTCCTGCATCGTGCAGCCGGGGTGGGACGACATGAGGTAGGGCACGACGTACTGCTTCATGCCCTCCTGCTCGTTGATCCTTTTGTATTTCTCCACAAACTGCTGGTATACGGCGTGCGGGGGCTTGCCCATCACGCGCAGGACCTGATCGGACACGTGCTCCGGCGCGACCTTCAGCTGGCCGGAAATATGATAGCGCACCAGTTCCTTGAAGAACGTATCGCTCGGGTCGGCCAGCAGATAGTCGAACCGGATGCCGCTGCGGATGAAGACCTTCTTGACGCCCGGCAGCCTGCGGAGCTTCCGCAGCAGGGACAGGTAATCCGTGTGGTCGGCGATCAGGTTTTTGCAGGGGGAGGGGAACAGGCACTGTCTTGTCGGGCACGCGCCGCGCTGGAGCTGCTTTTTGCAGGCGGGCTGGCGGAAATTCGCCGTCGGGCCGCCGACATCGTGGATATAGCCCTTGAAGCCCGGCGAATGCGTCATGCCCTCGGCTTCCTTGATGATCGACTCCTGCGAGCGGGTCTGGATGATCCGCCCCTGATGGAACGTCAGCGCACAGAAGCTGCACGGGCCGAAGCAGCCCCGGCAGGAGGTCAGGCTGAATTCGATCTCCGCGATGGCCGGAATGCCGCCAAGCTTTTTGTACGATGGGTGGAACGTGCGGCAGTACGGAAGATCGTAGACATGATCCATTTCCTTCTGCGAAAGCGGCTTCTGCGGCGGGTTCTGGACGATAAATTCATGGTCGCCATACGGCTCGATGAGCCGCTTGGCGCAGAAGGGGTCGGTGTTGCGGTACTGGATGGAAAAGCTCTCGGCGTAGACGCGCGGATTTTTCTGCATATCCGGGAAGGCCGGGAGCGTGATGGACGGGACGGATGTATCCGGCTCACGGGTCTTATAGACCGTGCCGTCGATATACGTGATGTCCTGCGCGTCCATGCCGTCGTTGAGCGCGTTCGCGATCTCGATGACGGCGCGCTCTCCCATGCCGTAGATCAGAAGATCGGCCTGCGAATCGAGTAAAATCGACCGCTTGAGCCTGTCGGACCAGTAATCATAATGCGCAAGCCTTCGAAGGCTTGCCTCAATGCCGCCGATGATGATGGGCTTGCGGCGGTAGGTGCGGCGGATGAGGTTGCAGTAGACCGTCACGGCGTAATCGGGCCGCTTGCCCATCACGCCGCCGGGGGTATAGGCGTCGGCTTTCCGGTGGGCCTTGGAGACGGTGTAGTGATTGACCATCGAGTCCATATTGCCGCCCATGACAAGAAAGCCCAGGCGCGGTTCGCCGAGGGCGTTGATCGAAGCGGGATTTTTCCAGTCGGGCTGCGAGATGATGCCGACCTTATAGCCCGCGTCCTCCAGCACGCGCGAGATGATCGCGTGGCCGAACGACGGGTGATCAACATAGCCGTCGCCGATGATGTAGACAAAATCGCACTGCTCCCAGCCGCGCCGCTGCATATCGGCGCGGGAAATCGGTAAAAATTCCGGCATGGGACTCACAGCAGCGTCAGGATCGACTTGAGATCCGGCAGCAGATACTCCGGCTGTGCCTGCTCGCGCAGATAGTCCGCCGGGAAGCTGGTCGCAAGGCCGATGGCCTTGATCCCGGCGGCGTGGGCTGCACGGATGCCGCTGGGCGCGTCCTCAACGACGATGCATTCGGACGGCGCAAGGCCGAGACTGGCCGCGCCTGTCAGATAAATTTCGGGGTCCGGCTTGGGATTTTTGATGTCGGTGCCGGTCACAAGCTGGTCGAACAGGGATTCCTCCGCGCCGATGGCGGACAGATTCATGAGCACCTTCACGCGGTCTGCCGACGAGCAGACGGCCAGCCGGTAGCCCCGCGCGCGCAGCGTGTGCAGCACGTCCAGAACGCCGTCGGGGATATTGGCTTCCTCCTTCACGTGCTCGCCGTAGCACGCATAGAGGTAGTCCTTCATCTCCGTGCGGTACGGCACGCCGTATTTTTCTGCCACGCCGCCGACATAGCGGTTCTCGCCGCAGCCGACAAACTCGGCGAAGTCGGATTCCTTCGCGTCAATGCCATATTTCTTCAGCGCACGGACGCCGGTTTTCGCCATGTATTCCTCAGAATCGATCAGCACGCCGTCCATATCGAATAAAACTGCTTTCCAGGCCATAAAACTCTCCTTATCTATAGAAAAAGGCCGCCATATTGCATATGGCGGCCATAAAATTTGCTTACAGAGCCTTCTTCGCGGTCTCGACGAGAACCTTGAACGCCTCGGGATCGGCGATGGCGAGCTCGCTCAGAGCCTTGCGGTTCATCTCGATGCCGGACTTCTTGAGGCCGTAGATGAAACGGCTGTAGTTGATGCCGTAGGGTGCGACGGCCGCGGAGATACGGGAGATCCACAGCTGGCGGAAATCTCTCTTCTTCAGCTTGCGGCTGACATACGAATACACGCCGGACTTTGCAACGGCCTGCTTGGCCATCTTAAAGTGACGGGACTTGGAGCCCCAGTAGGACTTCGCGAGCTTCAGGGTCTTATTTCTTCTTTTGCGCGTCATCATTGCGCCTTTTACTCTTGCCATTATATTATCCTCCTATGTGTCGTCAACCCTTACCGATTATTTGTAAGGGATCATCTTCTTCACGATATCTTCCACAGTCACGTCGGCGTAGCCGTTCTTGCGCAGGTTGCGGGTACGCTTGGTGGTCTTCTTGGTGAGGATATGGCTCTTGAATGCGTGCGCTCTTTTGACCTTGCCGTTCTTGGTGAGGTTGAATCTTTTCTTGGCGCCGCTATGGGACTTCAGCTTAGGCATAGTGGTTCTCCTTCCGTGTGATTGCGATTGTAGTTTATTTGGAATTCTTGGGACTCAGGAACATGGACATATTGCGTCCTTCGAGTTTGGCGTCCTTGGCGATCGTGGCGATCTCGCTGCAATCGGCGCCGAACTTCGCGAGAAGCTCCTGCCCGAGCGACGTATGCGCCATTTCACGGCCGCGGAAACGTACGGTGACTTTGACTCGGTTGCCATCGTTCAGGAACTTGACTGCGCTTTTGACCTTGGTATTGAAGTCGTTGGTGTCGATGCTGGGAGACATACGGATCTCCTTGATCTCCACGACCTTCTGGTTCTTCTTGGCTTCCTTTTCCTTTTTCAGCTGTTCGAAGCGGAATTTGCCGTAATCCATGATCTTGCAGACCGGCGGAACGGCGTTCGGCGCGATCTTGACAAGGTCAAGGTCCTTTTCCTCGGCAAGCGCCAGAGCGTCGGACGAGGTCATAATACCAAGCTGGCTGCCGTCAGCTCCGATCACGCGAAGCTCCTTATCGCGGATCTCCTCGTTGATCTGATGTTCTAATTTACCGATTGTAAAGCACCTCCAAATGCAAAGTGCGGATGCCGCAAAGCACCCGCACATAAAATCCAGACTTCCGCACAAGGCGGAGGAAATTATGAACCTCTTCGCAGACAGCTGGAGGTGAGTTGCGGTGCTCGCCGCTCCTTCTTTGTTTTCTCCGGGCTATTATACAGGAGAAAAACGCGGTTGTCAACACAAAAATGCAGAAAATTTCAGACCGGCGGCGTGAAAATCGGCAGATCCGGCGGCGCGAACGAAAACAGCGCCAGCGAGGCACCGTAAACGCCTGCCGCGATCACCAGCACGCCGCACAGCCACGCGGGAAGGCGAGCCCTCTGCAAATGCCATGCCAGCGCAAAGCCGCCGGCCATTGCCAGCGCGTACAAGATCAGATCGAGCGGCAGGCCGTACAGCGCGAAGCCGGACAGGAGTGTGTAATACGCGCCCAGAAGAAGCAGCGGCGCGCCCAGAAGTCCCGCCAGCAGACCGCACCAGCTTTTTCGGCCGTCCGCTTCGTCCTTCGTCAGCACGAACGCGGCGGCGAGAAACGGCCAGTATAAGAGCTTCAGATGCTCCCAGACGCTTTCGTTGACCGGTGCAAACACTGCTGTCAGCGGGTTTGGCCACAGGTCATAGAGAAAATGGAGCGCGGAACCGGCGAGAATGCTCAGAAAACAGACGGTCCACCATTTGCGTTTCATAAAAAATCCCCCCTGCCATAGATGTATGACAGGGGAGAGCGGGTTCAGAACGTCTTTATGCCAGCACGGGCCAGACTGCGTCCAGCGCGAGGCCGGAGGCGCGGAGGGCCTTCCGGGTGGTTTTCTGCGTAAAGCCGCCGTGGAATGCGCCTGCATCGGGCAGCCAGCGGACGGGGCCGAGCGCCTGCTCGCAGGCTTCGTTGGGAAGTCTTGTGCGGAAGAAGAAAGGGGATTCGAATTCCTCCGGGTCACAGAGCGCGGCGGGTTCTGCCGGCCAGCTGACGGGCTGGCTGCGGCCGGGATTGCGGACGATGTCAATGACGTCTGCCAGAACGGCGCTGGCCGTCGCCGGGCCGCCTGCGCCGGGGCCGGAGAACATGACCGCGCCGACGCTGCTGCCCAGCACCTCGACGGCGTTCAGAACGCCGGAGACGGGGGCCAGCGGCTGCGTGCCCGCGATGAAATGCGGCGAGACGAAGACGGTGAGCGCCTGCCCCTGCCGGACGGCCCGGCCGAGCAGGCGAAGCTTCATCCCGGCGGCCTCGGCAAATGCGGCGTCCACCGCCGTGATGGCGGAAATGCCTGTCATGCGGACGCGGGACGGGTCGACGTTTTTACCGAACATCATATCGGCCAGAATGCAGACCTTGCGGCCCGCGTCGATGCCCTCGACATCGGCGGTCGGGTCCTGCTCGGCGTAGCCGCGCGTCTGCGCGTCGCGGAGCGCCGCTTCGTAGCTCTGTCCGTGCTCGAGCATCTGTGTGAGAATAAAATTCGTTGTGCCGTTCAGAATGCCGCGCACTTCATAAATTTCATTCGCGCCGAGGCACTGGCTCAGCGGATGCAGCACCGGAATGCCGCCGCCGACGGAGGCCTCAAACAGAAGGCTCACGCCATTCGCCTTCGCAAGCGCCAGCAGCTCCGCGCCGTGCTCGGCGATGAGCTGCTTGTTGGCTGTTACGACGTGCTTGCCTGCGGCAAGCGCGCGGCGGACATACTCAAGCGCTGCGCCGCAGCCGCCGATGGTTTCTATGACGAGAAACACGTCTGCGTCGTGTTCGATGACGGAGAAATCCGTGACGACCTTGTCTTTATACGGCCTGTCCGGCAGCGCGCGGCGCGCCAGCACATACGAAAGCTCCAGCTGTTCGCCCGCGTTCCGTTCGAGCAGGTCTGCGTCCCGCAGCAAGATCTCCGCGCAGCTCCCGCCGACGACGCCGGGGCCGAGAATGGCAAGCTTTTTCATGTCAGCCCTCCTCACGCTTCGTTGGCCCTGCGGTAGATTGCAAGAATGCTTTCATAGTCCAGCACGCGGAACGTGCCGATCGTGCGTGTTTTTCCGTAGCTGCACCGGCTGGCAAGGTCTGCAAGACCCGCCTCGTCCTGCTTGCCGCAGGAAAGCTCACCCAGACGCACGGGCATGCCGATGGACTGGAAGAATGCCTCCTGCTTTGCAATACCGGCAAGCGCGGCGGCGGTGTCGTCCGCCTCCTCCACGTGCCAGACGTTCCGCGCGAAGCGGGCGAAGCGTGCCGGATCTGCATCCATGACGGACCGCGCCCAGCTTGACCATACGGCGGTCAGACTGTCGCCGTGGTACACGTCAAATTTTTCGCTCAGCGCGTGGCCGAGCTGGTGCGTGGCGAAGTCCTTCCTGCCGCCGAGGCCGGTCAGGCCGTTGTGCGACAGGGAGCCTGCCCACATGATCTCGCTCATGGCCGTTTCGTCATGCGCGTCACGCACAGCGGCGGGGCCGTATTCCAGCACGACGCGCAGCAGTGCCTCGGCCAGCTCATCCGTCAGAGCGTTATCGGTGACGGGGTTAAAATACCGGTCGAGCGTGTGCATGAGAATGTCGCTCACGCCGCACGCGACCTGATGCACCGGGAGCGTCGCGGCGAGCAGGGGGTCGAGAATGGCGAAGGCCGGGCGGTTGAACGGGGTGTTGAGGCCGCGCTTTTCGCCTGCCTCCGCGTTGGTCAGAACAGCGGAGTCGCTCGTCTCGCTGCCCGCTGCCGGAATGGTCAGCACAACGCCGACGGGCATAGATCTTGTCAGCGGCGCGCGGCGCTTCCAGAACTCCCAGATATCTGTGCCGGGGTTGGCCGCGCCGTGGGCGATGGCCTTGCAGGTGTCGATGACGCTGCCGCCGCCGACCGCCAGAATCAGCTCCGCGCCCGATTCCAGCGCCAGCTGCACGCCCTCGCGGGCCAGCGCCGCGCGCGGGTTCGGCTGCACGCCGCCGAGCGCGCGATATTGAACGCCCGCCTCGTCCAGAAGCCGGAACACGCGGTCAAGCAATCCACTTTTCTTCGCGCTCGAGCCGCCGTAGACGACCAGCACGCGCGAAAGTCCGCGTTTTTTCAGCAGCTCCGGCAGCTTCTCTGTGCTGCCTGCGCCGAACACGATCTCAGTCGGTACGAAATATTCAAATCCGTGCATATGCTTATCCTGCGACGCAGTCTGCCTTGACTACGCCTGTCCTTTCTGCGATTTGCTGGGTCAGCGCTTCGATGTTGCAGTTGAGATTGCTCGTCTCCGCCGAAATGGTCACCATGGCGCGGCCCCCGGTGGGGATGGACTGGTTGATGGTCAGTATATTCGCGCCGCAATTGGCAAAAATAGTTAATATCTCGGACAGGATGCCGGCCTTGTCCTTGAGCATGATCTGAAACGTGATGATGCGGCCGGCCATCAGGTTCTGAAACGGCGCGATGGCGTCGCGGTACTTATAAAACGCGCTGCGGCTGATGCCGACAGCCTGCGCGGCCACGTTGACCTTGTCCGTCTCGCCGGTTTCGAGCATCCGCTTGGCCTCGGCGACCTTCTGGAAGATCTCCGGCAGGGCTGCGGCCTCCACGATATAATACTTCGGGCTATGTTCCATAGCGTTCACCTCACAATTGTCCGTGTTGGAAAAGCAAGTGTCTATACTCAGACTTCAATATACACCACATACCCGCAAATTGCAAGCAGAAAAGCACAGGAGGAATTTCGAAGCATGAAAAGCCGCAAAATCTGGAAGACCGTTCTGATTGCGCTGGGCTGTGCGCTCGGCGCGTGGGTGTTCGGCGCGCTGCTGCTGCCGGTGCTGCTGCCGTTTTTTATCGGGCTCGCGGTGAGCCTGCTGGCGGAAAAGCCGGTGCGGCTTTTGCAGACGCGGGCGCACGTTCCGCGTTCGCTGGCGTCCGGTCTGTGCGTGCTGCTGCTGTTCGGGCTCCTGTTCGGCGGGCTGTTTTTCCTGTGCCGCCTGCTGTGCGCGGAGGCGGCGGATCTGGCCCGGCAGCTGCCCCAGCTGGCGGAAAATCTGGCTCCGCTCTTTGAAAAGCTGAAATCGCGTCTGCTTGCGCTTGCCGAAAGACTGCCGGACGGGCTTGGAACGGGGCTGCGCGCGGGCGTTGAGGAATTTTTCAAGACCGGCGCGGGCTTCGGCACGAAGCTCTATGAAACGCTCTTTTCCTGGGCGTCCGGCATCATCGGGCGGCTGCCGGACGCGGTGCTGTTCGCGGTGACGGCGATCTTGTCCAGCTTCATGCTCTCCGGCGAGCTGCCTGCCATCCGCGGCTGGCTGCGCCGCACGGTGCGCCCGGCGTGGCTGGAAAAGCTGCAGACGCTCGGCGGGCACGTGCGCACGACGCTCGGCGGCTGGCTGCGGGCGCAGCTGAAGCTGATGGGCATTACATTTCTGATTTTAAACGCGGGGCTGCTGCTGCTCCGGGTGCGGTATCCGGTTCTGGCGGCGCTGATCATTACAGTGGTCGACGCGCTGCCGGTGTTCGGCACGGGGACGATCCTGATCCCGTGGGCGCTGGCGCTGTTTTTGCAGGGGGAGACGAAAACCGGCATCGGCCTCGTCATTCTATACGGAGCCGCGGCCCTCAGCCGACAGGCGCTTGAGCCGCGTCTGGTCGGAAAGCAGGTGGGGCTGAACCCGGTTCTGACGCTGCTGGCGCTTTACACGGGCTACCGGCTGCTGGGCGTGGGCGGGATGATCGTGTTCCCCATCGCGGCCATGCTCTTCAAGCAGCTCTGGGACCATTCCGGCCTGCAGCCGGACGGATAGCGGGGCTTGCGCGATCTGCCTCCGCAGGGTATAATAGCGCCGAAGGAGGCGGTGCACATGATTCTGGAACAGACAGCCGCGCGGCAGACGAAGCTGCTGTCGCTCCTGCGGCGGGAATTCGGGTTGTCCGCCGGGCTGGTCAAGCGGCTCAAATGGCAGAACGCGCTGTTTGTAAACGGAGCGCCCGCCCATACCGATGCGCCGGTCACGCCCGGCGACCGGGTGCGCGTCGTGCTGGAGGAGCGGACGGAGGGCTTTGACCCGGAGCCGCTGCCGCTTTCCATCCTTTATGAAGATGAATGCTTTCTCGCTGTGGACAAGCCCTCTGGAATGCTGGTGCATCCGTCGCCGCAGAAAAACAGCGGGACGCTGGCAAACGGCGTGCTGTATCACCTGCTGGAGCGCGGCGAGGCGTCCGGCGTCCATCCCGTGACGCGGCTCGACCGGGACACGTTCGGCGTGGTGATTTTAGCGAAAAACGCGAATATCCACGACCGCTTCTGCCGGATGCTGCGCGAGCGGCAGCTGGAAAAGACGTATCTTGCCGCTGTTTTCGGCCAGCCGCCGCAGGAGAACGGGCGGATCGACCTGCCAGTCTATAAGGTCGGCGGCGGCAGCCTCATCCGCGTTGTGGACGAGCGGGGACAGAAGGCGCTGACGCAGTACCGCGTGCTGGAGCGGGCGGAAAAAACGGCGCTTCTGGAGCTGTATCCCCTGACGGGACGCACGCACCAGCTCCGCCTGCACTGCATGGCCTCCGGTTTCCCCATCTTAGGCGACCCGCAGTATACAAGCCCGGAATCGACGGCGTATTCCGCTGCCCACGGACTGTTCACGCAGCAGCTGTGTGCCGCAAGGCTCGTTTTCCCGCACCCCATGACAGGGGAGCGGATGGAAATTTTGTCGAAGCAGGAAGTTTTCTTCCCAAAGGACTAGGCAAACGCCATGTGGTTCTGATACAATATATAAAATTAAAGCATTGGAGACGCTGCATGGAGAAAAAGAACGCGGTTTACACCATCATGGAGGAGCAGTCGCCGGAGGAGGCCCGGCGGGAGCATATCCTGCTCATCGCGCGCAACTTCGCGGCAGGCGCGGCGGCTGTTTTGTTCCTTGCCTCATTTGCGCTGGCGGATATCCACAAGCTGCTGCGCGCAGCGGCATATTTTCTCGGCGCGGGCGCGTATTTTGCCGAAATTCTCGTCCTGACGGATGGCTTCCGGCGGAAGGTCCCGCGGAAGGAGCTGTTCATGGCCTACTGCTTCGGCCCGCTGTACATATTGCTCGGGCTGAGTTATCTGCTTGAGGCGTGAACACAGCGCGTCTGCTGCATTTTTATATTTATATGAACCGCAAAAAACCGGCACATCCGCTTGGATGCGCCGGTTGTCAACAGAAAATAATTCACAAAAATGGGCCGGATGAATTGACATTCCAGACAAAAGCTGATAGAATGTAAGTCCATAATGCCTGCGTAGGGCCATTCGCAATTTTCACCACTATCTGTTGTGATTATAGCACCGCAAGACCGCATACGCAAGCAGAAAAGGAAAGAAATAAACAACGCAACCAGGCGTGTCATAAGACAACTACAGAAAGGCTGTGATGACTTTACATGGCGATCACAAAGGATGTCATGATGGGCAAGACGCCCCGCAAGAGCTTCGCGAAGCAGGAGCAGATCCTGGAGCTGCCGAATATGCTCAAGATCCAGAAGGATTCCTATGAGTGGTTCCTGCGCGAGGGACTGCGCGAGGTGTTCCGCGACGTCGATACCATTACCGACTACACCGGCAATCTCGAGCTGAGCTTCCTCGACTACTCCATGAACGAGCCGCCCAAGTATTCCGTGGAGGAATGCAAGGAGCGCGACGCGACGTACGCCAAGCCCATCAAGGTTCGCGTGCGCCTGCACAACAAGGAGACCGACGAGATCAAGGAGCAGGAGATCTTCATGGGCGATTTCCCGCTCATGACCAACGGCGGCACCTTCGTCATCAACGGCGCGGAGCGCGTCATCGTCTCCCAGATCGTCAGAAGCCCCGGCGTCTACTTCGGCGACGAGGTCGACAAGACCGACCAGCACATCTATTCCGCAACGGTCATTCCGTACCGCGGCGCATGGCTGGAATATGAGACGGATTTCAATAACGTCTTTTGGGTCCGCATCGACAAGAACCGCAAGCTGCCCATCACCTGCCTCATCCGCGCCCTCGGCGTGGCGACCGACGGCCAGATCACCGAGATGTTCGGCGAGGACCCGCTCATCAAGGCGACCATGGACAAGGATCCGTGCAAGACGCGCGAGGAATCCCTGCTTGAAATCTACCGCCGCCTGCGTCCGGGCGAGCCGCCCACGGTCGAAAGCTCCGAGAGCTATCTCGAGGCGCTGTTCTTCGACGCCCGCCGCTATGACGTGAGCAAGGTCGGCCGTTACAAGTTCAACAAGAAGCTCGACATCTGGAGCCGTCTGAACGGCCAGACGCTGGCCCAGCCCGTGACCGATCCCATGACCGGTGAGATCATCGCCATGAACGGCGAGACGATCAACCGCGCCAAGGCGCACGAGATCTCCAGCCGCGGCGTCAGCCGCGCCGTGATCGACGTGAACGGCCGCGAGGTCGTCGTGTTCTCCAACGGCATGGTCGATATGGCGAAGTTCGTCGACTTTGACCCGGCACAGTACGGCATCAAGGAAAAGGTCAGCTTCAGCGTTCTTCGTGAAATGCTCGAGACTGTCCCCGCCGACGGCTGGGAGGAGGCCATTGAGGCCCGCCGCAGCGACCTCATTCCGATGCACATCACGAGAGACGACATTCTCGCCTCCATCAACTACCTGTGCTGCATGGTGCAGGGCGCGGGCACGAAGGACGACATTGACCATCTGGGCAACCGCCGTCTGCGCTGCGTGGGCGAGCTGCTGCAGAACCAGTTCCGCGTCGGCTTCACCCGCCTCGAGCGCGTGATCCGCGAGCGCATGACCGTGCAGGATCTTGACGTCGTCACGCCGCAGAGCCTCATCAACATCCGGCCTGTCACGGCGGTCATCAAGGAGTTCTTCGGCTCCTCCCCGCTGTCGCAGTTTATGGATCAGAACAACCCGCTGGCAGAACTGACGCACAAGCGCCGTCTGTCCGCACTCGGCCCCGGCGGTCTGTCGCGTGAGCGCGCATCCTTCGACGTTCGAGACATTCACTACACCCACTATGGCCGTATGTGCCCGATCGAGACGCCTGAAGGCCCGAACATCGGCCTGATCAACTATCTGGCGTCCTATGCCAAGATCAACGAATACGGCTTTATCGAAGCGCCGTTCCGCAAGGTCGACAAGGCAACCGGCAAGGTCACGGATATTGTCGAATACATGACCGCCGACGTCGAAGACGACTATTATGTCGCACAGGCTGCCGAGCCTCTGGACGAAGAGGGCCGCTTTGCGAACGCGCGCGTCATCTGCCGCCACCGTGACGAGATCATCTCTGTCGAACGTGAACTGATCGACTATGTCGACGTCTCCCCGAACATGATGACCTCCATCGCGACCGCGTTCATTCCGTTCCTGGAAAACGACGACGCGAACCGCGCGCTGATGGGCGCGAATATGCAGCGTCAGGCCGTGCCGCTGATGGTCACGGAGGCCCCGATCGTGGCAACCGGCATCGAGCATAAGTGCGCTGTCGATTCCGAGGTCTGCATCACAGCTAAAGGCCCCGGCGTCGTGACCCGCGTTTCCGCAACGAACGTTTCCGTCAGCTACGACGATGGCAATACCGCCGATTATACCCTTACAAAGTTTGCTCGTTCCAACCAGGGCACCTGCATCAACCAGCGCCCGATCGTCACGGTCGGCGAGCGTGTGGAAGCCGGTCAGGTCATCGCCGACGGCCCCGCCTGCTCGCAGGGCGAGATCGCGCTCGGCAAGAACGTGCTCATCGGCTTCATGACGTGGGAAGGCTACAACTACGAGGACGCCATCCTGCTCAACGAGCGCCTTGTCCGCGAGGACGTCTTCACCTCCATTCATATTGAAGAGTATGAGACGGAATCCCGCGACACCAAACTCGGCATGGAGGAGATCACCCGTGATATCCCGAACGTCGGCGAGGATACCCTTAAGGATCTCGACGAAAACGGCATCATCCGCATCGGCGCGGAGGTCACCTCCGGCGATTACCTCGTCGGCAAGGTCACCCCGAAGGGCGAGACGGAGCTGACCGCGGAAGAGCGTCTGCTGCGCGCCATCTTCGGCGAAAAGGCGCGCGAGGTCCGCGATTCCTCTCTGAAGGTCCCGCACGGCGAAGCCGGCATCATTGTCGACGTCAAGGTCTTCACCCGTGAAAACGGCGACGAGCTGGCCCCCGGCGTCAACAAGGTCGTCCGCGTCTATATCGCCCAGAAGAGAAAGATCTCCGTCGGCGATAAGATGGCAGGCCGCCACGGCAATAAGGGCGTCGTGTCCCGCATTCTGCCGCAGGAGGATATGCCCTTCCTGCCCGACGGCACTCCGCTCGATATCGTTCTGAACCCGCTGGGCGTTCCGTCCCGTATGAACATCGGTCAGGTTCTGGAGGTCCATCTGGGCTACGCGGCCCACGCGCTGGGCTGGAAGGTCGCGACCCCGATCTTCAACGGCGCAAACGAAAAGGAGATCCGCGAACTGCTCAAGCAGGGCGGCGTCGCCGAGGACGGCAAGACCGTTCTCTATGACGGCCGCACGGGCGAACCGTTTGACCAGCGCGTCACGGTCGGCTACCCGTACTACCTCAAGCTCCACCATCTGGTCGACGATAAGATCCACGCCCGTTCCACCGGCCCGTACTCCCTCGTCACGCAGCAGCCGCTCGGCGGCAAGGCGCAGTTCGGCGGCCAGCGCTTCGGCGAAATGGAAGTCTGGGCCCTCGAGGCCTACGGCGCGGCGTATACGCTGCAGGAGATCCTCACGGTCAAGTCCGACGACGTGACGGGCCGTGTCAAGACGTATGAAGCCATCGTCAAGGGCCACAACGTCCCGACCCCGGGCGTGCCCGAATCGTTCAAGGTTCTCGTCAAGGAGCTGCAGTCCCTGTGCCTGGACGTCAAGATCCTCGGCGAGGACGGCGAAGAGGTCGACCTCAAGGACGACGATGACGATGATTCCATCTACGGCGCAGGCGGCAAGGTGCTGCCCGACGACGAGATCACGATGGACGACGATCTGCCGAACGGCAAGGACGTCGACGCCGACGAGGCGGCCGACGCAGGCTTTGAGATCCAGGACGAGGACAACGTCTTCGGCCTGCTGAACGACAGCTACACCATGGACTCCGATGATTCGGAGAACGTATAAGAAGGAGGCGGCAATACAATGAGTCATGCAACATTCAGCGCAATCCAGATCGGTATTGCTTCCCCGGAAAAGATCCGCGAATGGTCCTACGGAGAGGTCAAGAAGCCGGAAACCATCAACTACCGCACCCTGAAGCCCGAGCGCGACGGTCTGTACTGCGAACGCATCTTTGGTCCGACGAAGGACTGGGAGTGCCACTGCGGCAAGTATAAGAAGATCCGCTACAAGGGCAAGATCTGCGACCGCTGCGGCGTCGAGGTCACGCGCGCCAAGGTCCGCCGTGAGCGCATGGGCCATATCGAGCTTGCCGCTCCGTGCAGCCATATCTGGTATTTCAAGGGCATCCCGTCCCGCATGGGTCTGCTTCTGGATATCAGCCCCCGCATTCTCGAAAAGGTCCTGTACTTTGCAAACTATATCGTCACCGATCCCGGCGACTGCCCGCTGGCCAAGAACCAGATCCTGTCCGAAAAAGAGTACCGCGATATGCGCGAGAAATATGAGGACGATTTCAAGGCCGGCATGGGCGCCGAGGCCGTGAAGGAGCTTCTGCAGCAGATCGATCTGGAAGAGCTCTCCGAGCAGCTGAAAAACGAGCTGAAGGACGCCTCCGGCCAGAAGAAGCTGCGTATCATCAAGCGCCTTGAGGTCGTCGAGTCGTTCCGGATGTCCGGCAACGATCCGACGTGGATGGTCATGGACGTGCTGCCGGTCATTCCGCCGGAGCTGCGCCCGATGGTCCAGCTGGACGGCGGCCGCTTCGCGACCTCCGACCTCAACGACCTCTACCGCCGCGTCATCAACCGCAATAACCGCCTGAAGCGGCTCATCCAGCTGCAGGCGCCGGACATCATCGTCCGCAACGAAAAGCGTATGCTGCAGGAGGCCGTCGACGCTCTGATCGACAACGGCCGCCGCGGAAGAGCCGTCACGGGCGCTAATAACCGTGCGCTCAAGTCCCTCAGCGATATGCTCAAAGGCAAGCAAGGCCGCTTCCGTCAGAACCTGCTCGGCAAGCGCGTCGACTATTCCGGCCGTTCCGTTATCGTCGTCGGCCCGGAGCTCAAGCTTTATCAGTGCGGCGTGCCGAAGGAAATGGCCATCGAGCTGTTCCGCCCGTTCGTCATGAAGAGGCTCGTCGAGGACGGTCTTGCCAACAACATCAAGTCCGCTAAGAAGATGATCGACAAGGGCAAGGATGAGGTCTGGGACGCACTGGAAGACATCATCAAGGACCGTCCGGTCATGCTCAACCGTGCCCCGACGCTGCACCGGCTCGGCATTCAGGCGTTCGAGCCTGTTCTGGTCGAGGGCCGCGCGCTCAAGCTCCATCCGCTGTGCTGCACCGCGTTCAACGCGGACTTTGACGGCGACCAGATGGCAATTCACGTTCCGCTGTCCGCAGAAGCGCAGGCAGAGGCCCGCATCCTGATGCTCTCGGCCAACAACCTGCTGCGTCCGCAGGACGGCAAGCCGGTCACGGTCCCGACGCAGGACATGATCCTCGGCACGTATTATCTGACGTACCAGCGCTATGACGTCGACGCGTATGACACCATTCACGAGATCTTCCCGCTGCTCGAATGCGGCAAGCTGCCGTATGAGAAGCCCATCTGGGTCAGGAACATCTGGGACGATCCCGAATCCGAGGATTACCAGTATTATCTGCGCACCCGCGGCGCGCTGCTCGAAAACGAGACGGACCGCCCGGAGACGATTCCCGGCTCCTATCAGACGCTTGCGCAGGCTGCTGCAGCCCTGAACGCGGGCGAAATTCAGCCGGACGAGGTCATCTACGTCTGGAATATCTGGGATTCCGAGGCCGATATCAAGGAAGAGAACCATATCTATATCCGCACCGTCGGCGCATATGCTCAGCAGGCGCACGAGGCGGGCGATATCCGTCCGAAGGAATACTTCAAGTATTATCATGACGAGGACGAGGCCATGATGGCCTACGCCGACGGCATGATCGCCATGCACGATCCCATCAAGGTCTGGAAAGAGCTTGAGATCGACGGCAAAAAGGAACACCGCATCATCGACGCGACTGTGGGCCGTTTGATCATCAACGACGCGATCCCGCAGAACCTCGGCTTCAAGAAGCGCGAGACGGTCGATGATCTGTTCCCGCTGGAGATCGACTTCGTCGTCGGCAAGAAGCAGCTCGGCAAGATCATCGACAAGTGTATCCGCATCAACGGCTTCACGCAGTCGACCGAAATGCTCGACAAGGTCAAGGCCCTCGGCTATAAATACTCTACCAGAGCCTCCATCACCGTCTCCATCGCCGATATGGAGATCCCGGAGAAGAAGTATGAGCTCATCCATGAGGCCGAGAAGGAGGTCGTCAAGATCGACCGCCAGTACAAGCGCGGCTTCATCACCAACGACGAGCGCTACCGTCTGACCGTCCAGCAGTGGGAGAAGTCCATCAAGGACGTCACCGACGCGCTGCAGTCGAACCTCAAGCGCTTCAACCCAATCTTCATGATGGCGGACTCCGGCGCGCGAGGCAGCATGAACCAGATCCGTCAGCTGGCCGGTATGCGCGGCCTGATGGCAGATACGAACGGCCGCACGATCGAAATCCCGATTAAGGCGAACTTCCGTGAGGGCCTGTCCGCTCTGGAATACTTCATCTCCTCCCGAGGCGCTCGAAAGGGCATGACCGATACGGCGCTCCGTACCGCTGACTCCGGTTATCTGACCCGCCGCATGGTCGACGTCTGCCAGGACGTCATCATCCGCGAGAACGACTGCGGCTCCATCAACGGCAGCTGGAAGGGCGACTATTATGAGAAGGGCCAGCTCATCGACTCCTTCGGCAACCGTATCCGCGGCCGTTATCCGGTCTACGATATCACCGACCCGAAGACGGGCGAGCTGCTGCACTCCAAGGACGTCATGCTCCGCGAGGAGGACGCCGCCAAGTTTACGGCCCACGGCATCGACCGCGTGTACGTCCGCTCCGTCCTCGGCTGCAAGGCCCGTTCCGGCGTGTGCGCACGCTGCTACGGCATGAACCTTGCCACGAGCGAGCTTGTCAATCTGGGCGAGGCCGTCGGCATCATCGCCGCGCAGTCCATCGGCGAACCGGGCACGCAGCTGACTATGCGTACCTTCCACACCGGCGGTGTCGCGGGCGACGATATCACGCAGGGTCTTCCCCGTGTTGAGGAATTGTTCGAGGCCAGAAAGCCGAAGAAGATGGCGCAGATCTCCGAGATCGACGGCGTCGTCGACGTCGACGATTCGCACCGCACGGCGCTGCGCAACATCACCATCACCGCTGACGACGGCGAGGTCAAGCAGTATCAGGTGCCGTATTCCGTCGGCCTGAAGGTCGAGCACGGCAAGCGCGTGCGCAAGGGCGAACCCATCACCGACGGCGCGCTGAACCCGCATGATGTGCTGCGCATTTCCGGCGTTGAGGCCGTGCAGGACTATCTGACGCAGGGCGTTCTCGCCGTGTACCGTCAGCAGGGCGTCGACATCAACGAAAAGCACATCGAGGTCATCATCCGCCAGATGATGCGCAAGGTCAAGGTCGAGGAGCCGGGCGACACGAACCTGCTGTCCGGCACGGTCGTCGATATATTCGAGTTCGAAGACGCCAACGCCGCCGTACAGGCGCGCATTGACGCCGGCGAGACGGACCTCAAGCCTGCGACCGACAGTCTCATCCTCATGGGCATCACCAAGGCATCCCTTGCCACCGAGTCCTGGCTCTCCGCTGCCTCCTTCCAGGAGACGACGAAGGTCCTGACCGACGCGGCCATCAAGGGCAAGGTCGACCATCTGATCGGTCTGAAGGAAAACGTCATCATCGGCAAGCTCATCCCCGCGGGCTCCGGCCTCAAGGCCTACCGCGACTTCGATACGCTTACCACCCCGGAATCCATTGTGACCGAGGAAATGATCGACGACGAGAAGCTGTAAAATTTCAAGCCAGTCAGGCGCGGCATCTGCCGCGCCTGACGTTTGCTCTGAGACTGTTAAAAACCATGAAAAGAGTTGGACAACAGAACAGCTGGGGAAGAGTGAAGGGGGCAAAGAGCCCCCTTCGCGTTCAATCAACTGCCTCAGCGGGGCGAAAAGACATTTTCGCTCCGCTGAGGCGCGGCATCTGCCGCGCCTGACGTTTGCTCTGCCTGCCGCGTACATCTGTCTCTGTGCATTCTGCCAAAGTCCGAAAAGCATTGCAATTTCAAGGGAAAATCAAAAAAATATTTTCTTTTTGCGCGTTTTTTTATTGACGCGCTTCGTGATTTCTGCTATAATCCATATTTGCGTGGGTCTGCCTGCGCGTATTTTCCATGGAGGTGTCTGGATGCCGGAACGGTTGACAAGCAACCGAAAGGTGATCGGTACGAAGCAGCTGCGCAAAGCGCTGAAGGCCGGGCGTGTACAAACCGCCTATGTGGCCGCCGACGCCGACCCCATCCTCCGCGAGCCGCTCGTCGAGCAGTGCCGCGACGCCGGCGTTGAGCTTGTCGAGATCGCGACGATGAAGGAGCTCGGGAGGCTCTGCGGGATCCATGTCGGCGCAGCCTGCGCCGCACTTTTGCGCTGAAATGCGCTTTTTTCTGGTCCCAACGGAATATCTTTGATATTTCGGGATAAAATACATGATGCTGCAAAGCAGCCACAATCCGAGAAAGGAGGAACAATATGCCTACTTTTAACCAGCTGGTAAGAAAGGGAAGAGAACAGTCGACCTACAAGTCCACCGCTCCTGCTCTGCAGAAGGGTGTCAACACGCTGAAGAACCGTGCGACCGATCTGTCTTCTCCTCAGAAGAGAGGTGTCTGCACCGCTGTTCGTACCACCACCCCGAAGAAGCCGAACTCTGCGCTTCGTAAGATCGCCCGTGTGCGTCTGACGAACGGTTACGAGGTTTCCGCTTACATTCCCGGCGTTGGTCACAACCTGCAGGAGCACTCTGTCGTTCTGATCCGCGGCGGCCGTGTCAAGGACCTTCCTGGCGTCCGTTACCACATCATCCGCGGTACGCTCGACACCCAGGGTGTGCAGGGCCGTATGCAGGCCCGCAGCAAGTACGGTGCAAAGCGCCCGAAGGCCGGCAAGAAGAAGTAATTCTTCTGTCTATCATCGCAATTCTGCCTTGTGCAAGGCGATGCCTTGCTGAGAGTTTTTTATATATATTTTTATGAGAACCTCTTGGCAGGCACCCACGGAAGCTTCGGGCTTCCGAAGTACCTATGAAATCATTTTATGAAGGAGGGAAGCACAGTGCCCAGAAGAGGTAATGTTCCCAAGAGAGAGATCCTTCCCGATCCGATCTACGGTTCCGTTCTGGTGACCAAGCTCGTCAACAGCATCATGCTCGACGGCAAGAAGGGCGTAGCCCAGAAGGTCGTCTACGGTGCGTTCCAGATCGTGGAAGAGAAGACCGGCAAGTCTGGTCTTGAGGCTTTCCAGACCGCCATGGAAAATATCATGCCGGCCGTGGAAGTCAAGACCCGTCGTGTCGGCGGTGCGAACTATCAGGTTCCGATCGAGGTTCGCCCGGAAAGACGCCAGACCCTTGGACTGCGCTGGCTGACGAACTACAGCCGTGCAAGAAGTGAGAAGACCATGAAAGAGCGCCTCGCCGGCGAGCTCATGGATGCCTGCAACAACACGGGTGCCGCTGTCAAGAAGCGTGAAGACACCCACAAGATGGCCGAGGCCAACAAGGCGTTCTCTCACTTCCGCTGGTAATGACAGAAGGAGAACAGCATGCCAAGACAATATTCACTTGAGAATACGAGAAATATTGGCATCATGGCACACATCGATGCAGGCAAGACCACGACGACTGAGCGTATCTTGTTCTACACCGGTGTCAACTACAGACTCGGCGAAACGCACGAAGGCACCGCGACCATGGACTGGATGGAGCAGGAGCAGGAGCGTGGCATTACGATCACCTCTGCCGCTACCACCTGCCATTGGAAGGGCGTGCGGATCAACATCATCGACACTCCGGGCCATGTGGACTTTACGGTCGAGGTCGAGCGCTCCTTGCGTGTGCTCGACGGCGCTGTGACGGTTCTGTGTGCCAAGGGCGGCGTCGAGCCGCAGACCGAGACTGTATGGAGACAGGCCGACCAGTATCATGTTCCGCGCCTTGTTTACGTGAACAAGATGGACATGATGGGTGCCGATTTCTTCAATGTCCTGAAGATGATGGACGAGCGTCTCAAGTGCAACGCCGTTCCCATCCAACTGCCCATCGGAAGCGAAGATACCTTCCGCGGCGTGGTCGATCTCATCAAGATGAAGGCATTCGTCTTCTATGACGAGCTCGGCAAGGATATGCGCGAGGAAGCCATCCCCGCTGATATGGAGGAGCTTGCAAAGCAGTACCGCGACCATATGCTCGAGTCGATCTCCGACGAGGACGACCAGATCATGACGCTGTACCTCGAGGGTGAGGACATCCCCGAAAAGATGATCCGCACCGCGCTTCGCCGGGCGACGATCGGATATAAGATCGTTCCGGTCACCTGCGGCTCGTCCTATAAAAATAAGGGCGTTCAGGAACTGCTGGATGCAATTGTCGAGTATATGCCGTCCCCGCTGGACAAACAAGCAGTTACCGGCATCAACCCGAAGACCGACGAGGAAGAAACGCGCGAGCCCTCTGACGAGGCTCCGTTCGCCGCGCTGGCCTTCAAGATCATGACGGATCCCTATGTTGGCAAGCTGGCGTTCTTCCGTGTGTACTCCGGTTCGCTGGAGGCAGGCAAGACCGTCATGAACACCAACAAAAAGCAGCGCGAGCGTATGGGCAGAATCCTGCTCATGCACGCGAACCACAGAGAAGACCTCCCCATTGTCTATTCCGGCGATATCGCCGCGGCCGTCGGCCTGAAGAATACCACCACGGGCGATACGCTCTGTGACGAGAAGCACCCCATCGTGCTCGAAAACATGGTTTTCCCCGAGCCCGTTATCCGCGTGGCGATCGAGCCGAAGACCAAGGCCGGGCAGGAAAAGATGGGCATCGCACTCGCAAAGCTTGCTGAAGAGGACCCGACATTCAAAACCTACACCGATGAAGAGACCGGCCAGACGATCATCGCCGGCATGGGTGAGCTTCATCTGGAAATTATCGTTGACCGCCTGCTCCGGGAGTTCAAGGTCGAGGCAAACGTCGGCGCGCCGCAGGTCGCCTATAAAGAGACCATTCGCAAGAAGGTCAATCAGGAGACGAAATATGCGCGTCAGTCCGGCGGCAAGGGCCAGTACGGCCATGTCAAGATCACCGTCGAACCCAACGAGAGCGGCAAGGGCTTCGAGTTCATCAACGCCACCGTCGGCGGCTCTATCCCGAAGGAATTCATTCCTGCGGTCGAGCAGGGCATTCGCGGCGCGATGGAAGCGGGCGTTCTGGCCGGCTTCCCCGTGGTCGACGTAAAGGTCACGCTGTACGACGGCTCCTATCACGAGGTCGACTCGTCTGAGCTTGCGTTCAAGATCGCCGGTTCCATGGCGTTCAAGGAGGCCTGCCAGAAGGCGGATCCCGTCATTCTCGAACCCATCATGAAGGTCTGCATCATTGTCCCCGACGAGTATATGGGCGACGTCATCGGCGACGTCACCTCCCGGCGCGGCAACATCGCGGGCCTCACACAGCGCAACGGCGCGCAGCAGATCGACTGCTTCGTTCCGCTTTCCGAGATGTTCGGCTATGCGACCAACCTCCGCTCGAGGACGCAGGGCCGCGGCCAGTTTACCATGGAGCCGAGCCACTATGTGGAACTCTCCAAGAATCTGGCAGACGCCGTTATTTCGAAGCGCAAAGGATATTAAGCGCACCAGATCCCGTTTGCGTTGGAAATTCTTCTTGTCAAATCGGCAAATGTCGTGTATGATGAAGAGGATGCAAAAATAATACCGTAAGTGAATCAACTAAGGAGGATAATCCAAATGGCAAAACAGCATTTTATTAAGGATAAGCCCCATGTCAACGTCGGCACCATCGGCCACATCGACCATGGCAAGACCACGCTGACCGCAGCCATCACCAAGTATCTGGCTTTCTTCGGCGACGCTGAGTACACCGACTATTCTTCCATCGATAAGGCTCCGGAAGAGCGCGAGCGCGGCATTACCATCAACACCGCTCACGTCGAGTACCAGACCAACGACCGCATTGGCCACAACTACAAGACCGGCGAAGACAACGTCCAGATCAAGGGCCGTCACTACGCCCACGTCGACTGCCCGGGCCACGCTGACTACATCAAGAACATGATCACCGGCGCTGCTCAGATGGACGGCGCGATCCTGGTTATCGCTGCTTCCGACGGCCCCATGGCTCAGACCAAGGAGCATCTGCTTCTGGCCCGTCAGGTTAACGTTCCTTCCGTCCTCGTCTTCCTGAACAAGTGCGACCAGGTCGACGACGAAGAGCTGCTTGAGCTCGTCGAGATGGAAGTCCGCGAGACGCTGTCCTTCTACGGCTTCCCGGGCGACGACACCCCCATCATCCGCGGCTCCGCTCTGAACGCTCTGGCTTCCGAGTCCACTGACCCGAAGGCTCCCGAGTATGCTTGCATCGAAGAGCTCATGCAGGCTGTTGACACCTGGATCCCGACCCCGGACCGCAAGGCTGACCAGCCCTTCCTGATGCCGGTTGAGGACGTCTTCACCATCTCCGGCCGCGGCACTGTCGCTACCGGTCGTGTCGAGCGCGGCGTCATCAAGAAGAACGAGCCCGTCGAGATCGTTGGCCTGTCCGACGAGAAGAAGTCCACTGTCGTCACCGACATCGAAATGTTCCACAAGCTCATGGACTACGCTGAGGCTGGCGACAACATCGGCGCTCTGCTCCGCGGCATTGACAAGAAGTCCATCGAAAGAGGTCAGGTCCTGTCCAAGCCCGGCTCCATCCATCCGCACACCAAGTTCGTTGGCCAGGTCTATGTTCTGTCCAAGGACGAAGGCGGCCGTCACACCCCGTTCTTCAACAACTATCGTCCGCAGTTCTACTTCAGAACCACTGACGTTACCGGCATCATCTCCCTGCCCGAAGGCGTTGAGATGTGCATGCCTGGCGATAACATCGACATGAAGGTCGAGCTGATCACCCCGATCGCTATCGAGAAGGGCCTCCGCTTCGCTATCCGTGAAGGCGGCCGTACCGTTGGTTCCGGCGTCGTCATCGAGATCGACGAGTAATTTCGCCAAAACCCCATAAAGCAGCAGCGCCCGGCGTGAGCCGGGCGCTGTTTCTGTATCAGCATCGTCTCCTTCCGACGAAACGCTTCCTGGCGCGTAAAATGAAACCGGAAACGAGGGACACATTATCGTTGTCAAGGGAAGCTTGTAAAAGACGATGAAAAAGCGCTGCTTGAACTGGAATAGACGCTTGCGTTGAGCAGCGGTCAGATGGTGTTATTTGAAACCGCTGCGGCTGGAACGCAGGGTGTGCCGTTCAGGCAGCCAGAGCGTCCAGCTCTGGAATCGGACAAAAACAAAGGCATACGAACTTGGTTCTTTCAACTGAGTTCGTATGCCTTTTCTGAACATTATGAAATGAGTAATGTCCTTAAATATGAATGAAAGCTGTAGTATTCCCGGCCTGAGACATCCAACGGACTGCGTTAGTTCTTCTTTTCAAGCGCGCGGCAGAGGACCGGCGCGATCAGGCAGGCCAGCACGCCGCCGATCACGGCTGTGAGAAGCTGCGGCCAGGTAAACGCCGCTGTGACGGTGCTGAGCTTCGCTGCCGGGACGACAGCCGGGGCCACCAGCCGGACAAGGACGAGATACAGCGCCGCAAACTTTGCTGCGGCAGCCAGCACCATGCTGCCATATGCGGCGGGCAGCTTCTTTTTTTGCAGGAATCCGCCGACAAGCAGGGCAAACAGGACGGCGTAGGCGGCGTTGCCCAGCGAAACGCACGGCACCAACGGCAAAAACGCCGGGCCGATACCGAGCAGATACGCGCAGAACGGCGAAATGACCGCGACCGTCACGCCGGACCAGACGCCGCCGATCAGCGCCGCGATGGCCAGCACCAGATTGACGCACGAGCCGGTCACCAGCTGGCCGAGGCTTTTGGTAAGGAACTGAATGGCGATCAGAAGCGCAAGGCAGACCGCCGTCCGCGCGATCCAGACTGTTTTTTTCATAAAAAATCTCCCCAAGCTTGTATTTTGCTGCTATTATAGCAATGTCATTCAAAAAAATACGTTGCAGTTGCAACAAAAAGGAGAGCAAAATGCTGACAGATGAAGAGAAGCGCATTCTGCTGCAAAACAGGCTTTTCGCAGAGCTTCCTGCGGAGCGTCTGGACGGGCTGCTGCAAAAGCTTTCCTCCCGCACGGCCTGCTTTGGAAAAAACAGCGTGATCTGGGGTATGGGCGAGCGGATCGACCATGCGGGGATCGTGCTGTCCGGGCGCGTGGAGGCGTGGCGGTACACGCAGGATGGACAGGAAAGCCTTTCCGCGGTACACGAGGCAGGCGGACTGTTTGGGGATGTTTTGATGTCGGCCCGGACGGTTGGCAGCCCGGTCGAGCTTCGCACGGCAAGGCCGTCCAAGATCCTGTTTCTATCGCTGGACGCACTGCTCCGCTGCTGCGCGGAGGATGGCGGAAGCGACTGCACACGGCTGCTGTCCAATCTGCTGGAGGAGATCTCGGAGAAATACTGGGCATTACAGCGCCATATCCGCCTCCTGTCCATTCCGGACGGTCGGACAAGGCTGGAAGCGTATCTGCGGCAGGAGGCGGGAAAAACCGGCGAGATCGTCTGCGCCGGAATGACGCGCGAGCAGATGGCCCGGTACCTTGGCATGAACCGCAGCGCCCTTTCGCGCCTGCTCGGCACGATGCAGCGGGAAGGCTGCTTAGAGCTTCGCCGGGGAAGCCTCCGACTCCTGAACGATATCGAAACGTGAATGACCGGTCCGCAAAAGCAGAACGAGGCCGGCGGCAGCTCCCGGACGACCGCCGGCACGCAAAGGCAGACAGTCTCTCAAGCGCTCTTTGCACCTGCTGCGGCCGGTGCGCTGATACCATGCGGACAGTTCCGCATAAAAGTGTTCTCTACCTGATTTTTCTAGGGTGTATCTGAAAACTCCCAACGCACCCGAACAGCGGGCCTTTTTGCGGTGCGCCGCGTCATTTTTCCTTGAAATACGTCAGTATTCCTGCGAAAAAATGTCTTGCGCAACGCAAAAATCCCTCGCTGCCGGTCACATCATGAGTTTTCAGATACACCCTAGATAGCGAACTGCCTGCAAATACAGGTTATATTTCCCGGATCGCACGCCGTTCAGCCTTCGGGCGTCGAGATTGTGCCGGAGGTCTGCCAGCTTGACCTTTCTGGCAATCGGATCCTTTGCCAACGCCCTGACATAGTCCATACACGTAAAGTTTTATGTGTTACAATGTACTAGTATATTGTAACGTCTAAAAAATTGCAAAAGCAAACAGAGGGGATTTGCAGCAGATACCAGAGCGCTCCGATATTTACGGCGTTCGAATCCCTTCAGGCCTTCGTGCATAAAATGTACCGGTTGCAGTTGACAAGTGTTAATATCTGTGGTATCCTCAAAACATAACATACGTTAGCATTTTGAAGGGAGCACTGTGAAATGGAACATCTCAGACTGTCTGATGGGGAATGGAAGCTGATGAAAACGCTCTGGCAGAGGCCGGGGCAGACGCTGGCGGAGCTGGTCTCGGCATTGGACGCGGATACCGGATGGAGCCGGGCGACGATTTTTATGATGCTCAAGCGGCTGATCGCCAAGGGTGCGGTCACGATGGACGACAGCGGAAAATTTCAGACATACAGCGCGTCCGTCGCCTATGCCGACGTGGAGCCGGAGGAAACGGAGTCGTTTCTATCCAAGGTCTACGGCGGCAGCGTCGGGATGATGGTATCAAACTTAGTTGACCGCGGTGCGCTGTCCGAGCAGGAAATTCAGGAGTTAAAAGCCATTTTGGACGCAGCGGAGAAGGAGCACGCGCAATGAAAACACAAATTCTCTTCCTGACGCTCTGCATCAGCCTTCTTTTATCAGGCTGTCAGAAAGCGCCAGAGGCTCCGCCCGCGGTGCAGGCGGAGGAAGCGCCGTGGGAAGCCGAATCGCAGGATTCGCAGTCCTCCTATAATGACTCGACGCAGGGGCCTCATTCACAGGAATTTCGGAAAATCTACGGTGAGGAAGACGGTGCGGATTGGTGGAAGACTGCTGCGCAGGAAGAAGCAAAGGATGCTTCGGGCGTTGACCAATATGACGATGCAAAAACATGGAGCTGGGCACCATATGAAACGCTCTATCGGACGGACGGCAGCTGCATGGGGCTGGTGCGGGAGGCCGATGGTACGCGGCACATCGGTGAAGTTCCAGACACAAAGGTCTGGATTCGGCTGAAGGACGGCACGCTTCTTTCTGACGAGCCGTTTGACGCCTGCATCGACTATATGGGCACGCCGGAGGGTGAGGTCTACTGCATCCGAAACGGCACCGGCTACCGCTATACCGTCAGCGCCGGAGACGGAAGCTTTTACCTCAGCGAAGTGGACGAGCCGAAAACTTTGGAGGAAGACCATTTCGGCTATCGTCTGCGCGTTACCCGCTGGGACAGCTGTGAACCGTGCTATGGCATTGTGACCGCAGACGGAGCAGAGGCGATCGCACCGGTCTATGAGCGTGTGGAGATCCCATTCCCGGATCGCTTCCTGCTCTATGAGGGTGGCGCGTCGCAGGGGCCGGTCATGGGCCGGTGCAGGCTGACGGACGAGAACGGGAGCACGCTTTGTGCGCGCTTCCATTGGATCGATTACAGCGTATTTGACGATGGCTATGTCGGCATCGCGGTATGTTACGGTGAACGTGCGGCATATCCGTGCTATGACGAGGACGGCCAGCCGATGCCGGAGGGGTATTGGCTCGTGGATTGGGACGGAAAGCTTTGCAGCGAGCGCTTTGCGAAGCTTTCCTTTGGGGACGGTGATGAGACGCACGCGGCGTCAGAAGACGATGTCCTGCGCGTCCTGCGCGAAGATGGCACAGAAGAGCTGCTGCCGGTCGCAGAGCTGCTGCTGCCGTAGCTTAGATGGAAAGACAGGAGGATTTCTTATGCTGAGAGAAGTATTGACCGTTTCAGCGCTGATTCTGGCCGTCCTTCTGGTGCGGGCAATTTTCAAAAACCGCGTGCCGAAGCGGATGGTCTATACGCTCTGGCTGGTGGTGCTGGTGAAGCTGTGTCTGCCGGGAACGCTGGTTTCGCTGCCGGTGCTTCCGGCAGAGGAAGCGGCCGCGCCGGTGCAGCGCGTGGAGCTGCCCGCGCAGCCTCTCCCGGCGCAGCAGCCTGCGCAGGCTGTGGCGCATCCGCAGACACCTGTGCAGCAGCCAGTCTCCCCGGCGCAGGAGGCCGCGGAAGCGCCCGCAAAGCCGCTGACAGCGATGCAGATCTTTCAGATCGTCTGGGCGGGCGGGAGTGCGCTGCTTGGGTTCTGGTTATTTGGTACATGGCTGGCATTTACGGTTCGGCTTCACAAGAGCCGACGCTTTCTTGGCAGACACGGCAGGACGCGTATTTACATTTCCAGCACGGTCAAATCGCCGTGTCTGGCCGGGCTGGTTCCGGCGGTGTATCTGACGGAGGACGTGCTGCAAACGCCTGAAACAGAATTGATTTTACGGCACGAGCTGACGCATCTGCGACATCTGGATCATCTGTGGTCGTTCTGTCGGACGGCGGCGGTGATTGCTTACTGGTGGAACCCGTTTATCTGGCTGGCTGCGATTTGTTCCAAGCGCGACGCGGAGCTGGCGTGCGACGAGGCTGTCGCCGCCGGGCTTTCGGACGCGCAGCGCCTTGTCTATGCACGGGCGATTCTGGCGCAGACCCCGCGCAGAGCGGCGGCTCTGAGCCTTGCCGGGCCGCCGGTCAGGGAGCGCATTTTGTTCCTGACGAAAAAGCAGCGCACGAGCGTTCTGTGCGTCATTCTGGCGCTGCTGCTCATCGTGTCTGCCGCTGGGTGCTCGATTACGGAGCTGACGCGGCAGAAAACGGGGGAAATCACGCTGCCGGAGGAAGCGGAACCCGCACAGCAGGAAGCGCAGAAAACCGCGACGCCGCTGACGCAGGCACAGATCGACGCGGTCAACACGATCTTTGCCGACTATGAGCTGTCGACCGATGATACGCTCGGTCATTTCGCGGTCAACGGCTTCTTCACCTCGACCTATGACGATGTACGTGATCTGAATCTGAACAATTTCCTTGCTTACTTCGGAGAATGCGGCGAGGAGGATATTTCGGAGGAGGAATTTGCCCAGCTGAACGCCAAATGGGAATTCCGCGTCGACAGCGTGGAGGATTTCCCGCTGCCTATCCACCGGTATCCTGCGTCTGCGGTCGAAGGCGTCCTGAAGCGCTTCGCGGGCATCGGCCTTGCCGACCTGACGGATATGCAGACGCCGTTTTCCGGCTACACCTATCTCGAAGACACGGACGCATTTTATACCACCACCAGCGACTACAGCCCCGGCTATTTCCGCTGCACCAGCGGCGAGATCGAGCCTGACGGAGATACTGCGCTGCTGTACGGCAGCACGGCGGGATCTCTTTCCGGCAAGGCTGTTCTGAAGCTGGTGAAGGACGGCGAAAACTGGTACATTCATTCCTTTACGCTTGCTTCGCCGGAGCAATCGACCGTGCAGGAGGAACAGGTTCCGACGACTGAGCCGCAGAGTACGCTCCCCATCCCGGCCTCTTCCATGTTCGGTCTGACCGGGCGGGAGGCGGTGCTCTTTGACGCGGCAGTCGCGCAGCGGTATCCGCGCAGCGACAATGATATCGTGCTGCCGAGCCTGCGCGAGTATGGTTCGTTTGAGGAAAACGGGAAAACCGTCGTCATATGCGACCTGCATTACGATTTTTACTATGACTACACCGGCCCCGACTGGGAGTGGAACGGAGGCGGCGCAACGACAGTGGCAAGATTCGAGCTGGATGCGCCGGGCAATGTCTGCACAGGATTTGCGGAGTACCCGAGCGGGAGTTTGAGTGACTGGATCCGCGATTTCTGCGGCCCGCTTGCCGTGCAGAATGCGGACGGCGCGTGGGGATTGCCGGAAGCGTCCGGAGACTGGTTTCCAGCAGACATGAATCTGCTCCAGCAGTATTTGGAGGTGATTGCCTCCCTTGCCCCGTCAAGCGGCGAGTCTGCGGAGGCTGTTCTTCAGGATGATACAATTTGGTCGCGCGTCCACGAAAAGCTGGACTATGCACACTGGGCGCAGGACATGACGGCGGAATATGAGGATATCGTTCGGAAATTCCAGATCGAGGACAGCAAAATGAGCGATCTGCCGGGCGATGTTTCCCAGTGGCCGCGCTATTATTCCGCGTTTGTCGACTATTTCAGCGCTGCAAACGCCGACCTGCGGTATCTGGACGCAGATACCATCTGGACGAAGGACTTATCGGAAGACCGGCAATCATTGATCGTCACGCTGACGCGGGCGGACGTCATATTGATGCTCTCCTATTCGCTCCAGACCTCGCAGATCACGGAGGTCAGCACGCGCCGGAACGCAGTTCTGCAGAGCGTGACCGGGGATTCCATCACGGCCGAGCATATTACGCTGCTGAATGCCTCTCTCGAAGAGGATCTGCAAACGCTCAAGGCGCTGAATATTCCACCGCAGAATTATTATTATGGATATTACCGGGTCGATTCCGGCGAACTTTACACCTATAAAGTCGACCCGAACGCATCCGTCACGATCTACGATATCGAGCAGGAATATGGCGCAGGCGAGGACCGGCTGTATACGTTCAAAACATGGCGGGACTTTGCCGCCGCCGTGCAGGAAAACGAAGGGCTGCTCGTCCAGCCGTATACGCTTACGCTGAAAAACGGCGTCGTTATCAAAATCGAGGAAAAATTCTATAATTAAAAAAACTGCCCGCAGAGCTTCGGAGCTGCGGGCAGAGTTTTTTATGGAGCGCGTTATGATGCCTGTTCGAACTGGCTGTTGTAGAGGGCGGCGTAGAAGCCGTTTCGCTGCATGAGTGTTTCGTGCGTGCCGCTTTCGATGATGTCGCCGTCCTTCATGACGAGGATGAGGTCGGCGTTTTTGATCGTCGACAGGCGGTGGGCGATAACGAAGCTGGTGCGGTTTTCCGTCAGCTTATCCATGGCGCGCTGGATGAGCAGCTCCGTGCGCGTGTCGACAGAGCTGGTCGCCTCGTCGAGGATGAGCATGGGCGCGTTCTGGAGCATGGCACGGGCGATGGTCAGCAGCTGCTTCTGCCCGGCGGAAATGCTGGTGCTCTCGGACAGGACAGTGTCGAAGCCGTCCGGCAGCGAACGGACGAATTTATCCAGCCCGCAGGCGCGGCAGACGCGATTTAATTGTTCATCGGTCACGTCCGACAGATTGTAGACAAGATTTTCCCGGACTGTGCCCTCAAACAGCCATGTGTCCTGCAGGACCATGCCGAACAGCTTGTGCACGTCCTCGCGGCTGAGCTCAGATGACGGCACACCGTCAATTCTGATGCAGCCGTCGGAGATCTCATAGAACCGCATGAGCAGGTTGACCATGGTCGTCTTGCCAGCGCCGGTCGGGCCGACGATGGCGACCTTCTGGCCGGGGGCGACGTGGGCGGAGAAGTCCTTGATGATGATCTTATCCGGTGAATCCGGGTAGCTGAAGCGGATGTGCTCGAAGTCGACCTCGCCGCGCACGGGGCGGGGCAGCTCCGGTTTTTCCGATTCATCGGGCAGTTCCTCGCTGCCGAGGAAGTCAAAGATGCGGTGCGCGGAGGCGGAGGCTGTCTGCAGGTTCGTCATGCCCTGCGCGATCTGGGTGAGGGGAGAGGTGAACAGGCGCACATACAGGATGAACGAGACGATCACGCCGATATCGATGATGCCCTGGATCGCGAGGATCGAGCCGAGCACGCACACGGCGACATAGGACAGGTTGCCGATGACATTCATGAGCGGCTGCATGACGCCGGACAGGAACTGCGAACGCCAGTTCGCGTCGTAAACAGCGTCGTTCAGCGTGTCAAAGGTCTTGCCGACAGGCTCTGCCGCGCGGGAAATGCGCACGACCTCGTGGCCGGAATACATTTCCTCGACATAGCCGTTCAGTTTGCCGAGGCTTTCCTGCCGGGCGGTAAAGTATTTCTGCGAACGGGACATGATGAGCACGACGAGCAGCAGCCCGACGAGCGTAATGCCCAGCGCGGCAAGCGCCAGCCGCCACTCGGTCACGAACATCATGATGAGGCAGCCGGCAAACTGCGTCGCGGCGGAGATGATCGTCGGCAGGCTGTTGGTCAGTCCCTGCTGGAGCGTGGAGACATCGTTGGTGATGCGGCTGAGAATATCGCCCTGTGCATGAAAGTTGAAGTATTTCTGCGGCACCCGGTTGATCTTTTCGGACAGCTCCGCGCGCATACGGTAGGACATTTTGAGCGTGACGCTCGCCATGATATAGTGCTGGATGAAGCCAAAGAGCGCGCTCAGGCCGTAAATGACGGCAAGCAGTATGCCGACTCTTGCAATGGCTGCAAGATCAATGCCGCCGAGCAGGCCGTCGGACATGATGGTCGCGATCTTACCGACCTGATCCGGGCCGATGATGGTCAGCACGGCGCTGAGCGCCGCCAGCACGAGCGCCAGAATGACGACGCCGAGGCTCCTGCGCATATACGCGCTCAGGTCGTTCAGAGCGCCTTTGGGATCCGTTTTTTCTGTTGGACGCATATTGGGCCTCATTTGGATGCGCCTCCTTTCTTGAGCTCTTCCTCGCTCAGCTGCGACATGGCGATCTCGCGGTAGACCGTGCAGGACGCCATCAGTGCGTCATGCGTGCCGAGTCCGGCAATCTCGCCGCGGTCGAGCACGAGGATCTGATCGGCATTACGGATGGTGCTGATGCGCTGGGCGACGATGATCTTCGTCGTGCCGGGAAGCTCCTTCGCAAGTCCCTCGCGGAGCGTCGCGTCGGTCTTATAGTCCAGCGCGGAGAACGAATCGTCGAAAATCAGAATTTCCGGCGTTCTTGCCAGCGCACGCGCGATGGAAAGCCGCTGCTTCTGCCCGCCGGAGACGTTCCGGCCAAGCTGGGCGATGGGATGTGCGGCCTTTTCAGGGTATTTGTCCACAAATTCTGCAGCCTGTGACAGGGAAAGCGCGGCTTGCAGCGACGCGTCCGTCTTTTCTGCTGCGCTCTGCCCGAAAAAGACATTGTCTTCAACCGTGCCGGAGAACAGAACGGCCTTCTGCGTCACATAGCCGAGCTTGTTGTAAAGCGCGTCGAACGTATACTCGCGCACGTCCAGCCCGTCTACAAGGACAGTGCCAGCCGTCGCGTCGTAAAAGCGCGGAATGAGGGAGGCCAGCGTCGTCTTGCCGCTGCCGGTCGCGCCGATGATGGCCAGCGTCTGGCCCTTTTCTACCTTGAAGCTGATATGCTCCAGCTCATCCGCAGCCGCGCCCGGATAGCGGAAGGAGACATCGCGGAACTCGACCGTGCCGGTCCCGCTGCCCTCTGTCTTCGCGCCGGGGACGACGTGCGGCTTTGTGTCCAGCACCTCGTTGATGCGCTCTGCCGAGACCTGCGCCTGCGGCACGAGCATGAAGATCATCACGAGCATCATAAAGGACATCACAACATAGGTCGCGTAGGTGCTGAACACCAGCACGTTTGTGAACATCGTCAGCCGTGCGGCGGGATCTGTCAGCGCGATCGACTCGACCAGCGCCGCGCCGACCCAGTAGACGGCGAGCGCCAGCCCGTTCATGCCGAAGCCGAGCATCGGCTGGAGCAGGGCGAACAGCCGCTGGTTTTTCAGCTGCAGGTTCATCATCTCGCGGCTGGGGCCGTCGAATTTCCGGTTCTGATAGTCCTCCGCGCCGAAGGCATGGACGACGTTGATGCCGGTCAGATTTTCCCGCGCGACGCGGTTGATCTGGTCGGTCTTTTTCTGCACCTGACGGAACCGGGGCAGGCAGCTGGACATGATCAGCAGCACCATCACAACGATTGCCACAACGAAGCCGCCCGTTACCGCCGAGAGCGTCCAGCTTTTGCCGAGGATCTTGATGATGGCCCAGACGGCCATGATCGGGGCCTTCATGAGCATCTGCAGGCCCATGGCGACGATCATCTGAATCTGGGTAATATCGTTGGTCGTTCTGGTGATGAGGCTGGGGACAGAAAAGGACTGCATTTCCTCGCTGCCCGCGTCCATGACATGGTGGAACAGGTCGGCGCGGACGGAAAAGCTGAAGCCGGAGGCTGTCTTTGCCGCGAGATAGCCGCAGCCGACAGCCAGAACGGCGCTGGCCAGCGTACACAGGAGCATCTCGCCGCCGACGGATAAAATATCCGCTGTGACGCTGCCGGGGGTTTTGATGAGCGTGGTGAGCCGGGTCATGTAATCCGGCAGCTTCAGGTCGAAATAGACCTGCGCCACGACGAGAACTGCGCACAAAAGCGCCATCAGCGCCTCGCGCTTTCGCATACGCTTGAGAAGTTTGATCATGGGGGGTTACATCTCCGTTCCTTTGGGATTTTCCGTGCGAATCCGTTCGATATTGCGTTCAAAGGCGGCCACGCAGCGGCGGAAGTGCGCTAAGTCCTCCGCACGCAGGCCCTCGGTGAGCCGGTCGGCGAACGACTTTTGCAGCCTGCGGCCCTGCTCGATGACGGGCGCTGCCTTTTCGGTCAGCACGAGCGCCGTCTTGCGCCGGTCGCCGGGGACAGGCTGCCGCTGCAGAAAGCCCTCGCCCACAAGCCGGTCAATATGAAACGACACGATCGCGGGCTTCAGTCCGCGCATCCGGCAGATCGCGCCCGCCGTCTCGCAGCCGGGATTATTCGCCAGAAACAGCAGAATATCCGCCGCCGCAGGCGGCAGACCGGTTTCCGCGCACAGCGGCGAAAGCGCGACGTGATAGGCGTCAGAAAAGCGTGCAGCATTGGCAAACATGGCAGACGCGGTCAGAAGGGGTTCCGGCATGAGTTAAGACCTCCAATATCGAACTGTTCAATATTGAATTAAATCATACACGAAAAATATGAAAAGTCAAGGAACGATTTGTGAACATTCCTTGACTTTTCGAAAGCCGAAAGCAGCATCCAAGGCTCCTCTTCTAAGGGAAGCAATCTGATATGCTGAACACGCCCTGCGAGAAGCCTCGCAGGGCGTGTTGTGCGGTGCGGTTACCGTTCTTCGCGGAAGTACGGGATGCCGAGGGACTGAGGCGGCTGATCCTCCTTCTTTTTGCGCATGGAGACCATGAGCAGGACAAGGATCGTGACCACGTAGGGGAGCATCTTGAACAGCTCCAGCGTGCTTCTGGACAGGCCGGGGATGTAGTTATACGCCCAGTAGAGAACGCCGAACAGATACGAACCCCAGATCGCGCGCAGAGATTTCCACGTTGCGAAGATGACCAGCGCGACGGCCAGCCAGCCGAGGGCTTCGATCGTGCCCTGGTTCTCCCAGGTGCCCTTGATGTAGTTCATGACGTAGTACGTGCCGCCGAGGCCGGAGATACCGGCGCCGATGCAGGTGGCAAGGTACTTGTACTTTGTGACGTTGATACCGGCAGCGTCAGCCGTGGCGGTATTTTCGCCGATGGCGCGCAGGCTCAGGCCCGTGCGGGTCTTCGACAGGAAGAACCAGATCGCAACGGCGAGGATGATCGCCACATAGGTCAAAAAGCCGTAGGAGAACAGGAGCGTGCCCAGACGGAGCTTGCCGGTGAAGCCGTCAAAGAAATTGACGAGGGAAAGCGAGTAGTTGCGGAATGCCTGCGAGGTCACGGCTACGGAGACCTGGCCGACGCCGCCGGCGAGCTTGTTGAGGCTCCCGCCGAAGAAGTTGCCGACGCCGGAGCCGAGGATCGTCAGGGTCAGGCCGGTGACGTTCTGGTTCGTGCGCAGCGTGATGGTCAGGAAGCTGTAGATGAGGCCGCCAAGCGCGGAGGCGAGGAACGACGCGACGAGACACATAATGACGCACAGCGCCGCGCTCGGCTCGATCCCTGCGTTGACGCAGTAGACGTTTTCATACATGAACGTGGATGTCAGACCGGCGATGCCGCCGAAATACATGATACCGGGAACGCCGAGGTTGAGGTTGCCGGATTTCTCCGTGATGATCTCGCCGAGCGCGCCGAACATGATAACCGTGCCGAACACGATGGCAGAGTGCAGAAGGTCAGGGAATTTCAGCAAAAAATCTAACATATTCAGCTCCTCCTTACTTGTGCTTCGCGCCGGTCTTGACCTGATAGTTGATGAAGAACTCGCTGCCGAGGATGAAGAACAGAATGACGCCGGAGATGATCTTCGAGACGTATTCGTTCAGGCCGAAGTCGGAAGCGATCTGCACCGCGCCCTTGTCGAGGAACGACAGCAGCGCCGAGATCAGGATCATGACGAACGGGTTCATTTTCGCGAGCCACGCGACGATGATCGCGGTGAAGCCGCGGCCGCCAGCAGTCGAGGTGGAGAGGGTATGGCTGACGGCGGAGACGGCGAGGAAGCCTGCGAAGCCGCACAGCGCGCCGGACAGGGCCATCGTGCGCACATAGATGCGCGGGACGCGGATACCGGCGTAGCGTGCGGTATTCTCCGAGTCGCCGACGACGGCGATCTCATAGCCGTGCTTGGTGTATTTCAGATAGAGGTACACGAGCGCCGCGAGGACGAGCACGATGATGACCGTCCACATGAAGTCCTTGTTATAGCCGTCGGAGAACATATTGCCGATCCAGCCGACGTACTTGACGTCGCCCTTGGAGTTGATGGTGCCGATGGAGTTCGATCCTGGAGGGTTCTCCCACTTGGAGACGGCGAACGACGTGAGCTGAATGGCGATGTAGTTCATCATCAGCGTGAACAGCGTTTCGTTCGTGTTCCACTTGGCCTTGAAGAAGCCGGGGATGAGGCCCCAGATGCCGCCCGCGACGATGGCGCTGATGGCCATGCACAGGAAAAGCATCACGATGTTCATCTTGCCTGCGAAGTTGATCATCCAGAACGCGGTGGCAATGCCGCCGACGAGCATCTGGCCCTCCGCGCCGACGTTCCAGAAGCGCATCTTGAACGCGGGCGCCAGACCGATGGCGATACAGGTCAGGATCATGCAGTCACGGATGGTGAACCACATACGCTTGCTCGTGCCGAACGCGCCGGAGGCGAGGGAAACGTAAACCTTCAGGGGGTTCATCTTGACGATGGCATAGATAATGATGCCGTCGACGATCAGAGCCAGCAGAATGGCGATGGCGCGGATCGACCAGGCCTTGCTGAGGGAAATTGTGTCTCGTTTGGAGATATGCATATTCTATTAACCTCCGATCTTCGTCATCATCAGGCCGACGGCGTCCTTCGTGGTCTTGCGGCCGTCGACGATGCCGGAAACCTTGCCGCCGCACAGAACGAGAATGCGGTCGCACAGCTCCAGCAGAACGTCCAGATCCTCGCCGACATAGATGACACTGACGCCCTTCATCTTCTGCTCGGTCAGCAGATTGTATATGACGTAGGACGTGTTGATGTCCAGACCGCGCACGGCGTAGGCCGTCATGAGAACAGCCGGGTTCTGCGCGATCTCGCGGCCGACAAGCACCTTCTGCACGTTGCCGCCGGAAAGACGGCGGATGGGCGTGCGATTGATATCCGGGGTGACGACCTCAAGATCGTCCACGATCTTCTGCGACAGGTCGCGCGGGAACTTGCGGTCGGTCAGCGGGCCCTTGCCGCGCCGGTAGGTGCGGAGCATGATGTTCTGAATGATGTTCATGCCGCCGACGAGGCCCATGCCGAACCGGTCCTCCGGGACGAAGGACAGCAGGAGGCCCTTGCGGATGATATCGAGCGGGTCCATGCCGTTGAGCAGACATTCGGTTCCGTCCGGCTCGATGTATGTAATTTTGCTGCCGGCCTCCAGCTTCTGCAGGCCGGAAATGGACTCAAGCAGCTCCTTCTGGCCGGAGCCTGCGATGCCCGCGATGCCGAGGATCTCGCCGCCCATGGCGGTGAAGGTCACGTCGTCGAGCATCTTGACGCCTTCCTTGTTCTTGACGGTCAGGTGCTCGACCTTCAGGCGCTCGGTCTGGTTCTCGTTCAGCGGACGGTCAATGTTCAGGGAAACGGCCCGGCCGACCATCATGTCGGTCAGCGACTGCTGGGAAGCGGTGGCAGTGTCAGTATCGCCGATGTACTCGCCCTTGCGCAGAACGGCCACGCGGTCGGAGACGGCAAGCACCTCATGCAGCTTGTGCGTGATGATGATGATCGCCTTGCCGTCCTTTTTCATGTTGCGCATGACGGTGAAGAGCTTTTCCGTCTCCTGCGGGGTCAGAACGGCGGTCGGCTCGTCGAGGATCAGGATATCCGCGCCGCGGTAGAGCACCTTGACGATCTCGACGGTCTGCTTCTGCGAGACGGACATCTCGTAGATCTTCTGGTTCGGATCGATGTCGAAGCCATAGCGGTCGGCGATCTCGCGGACGGCCTTGGCAACGGCGGTTTTGTCCATCTTGCCCTTGTCGCCGGGCAGGCCAAGAATGATATTCTCGGCAGCCGTAAAGACGTCGACGAGCTTGAAATGCTGGTGGATCATGCCGATGTGCAGATCAAACGCGTCCTTCGGGGAGCGGATCTCCACTTCCTTCCCATCGACGAAGATCTGGCCCTCGTCCGGATAGTAGATGCCGGAGAGCATGTTCATAAGCGTGGTCTTGCCGCTGCCGTTTTCGCCCAGCAGGGACAGGATCTCACCCTTATGCAGCTCCAGACTGATCGATTTGTTCGCCACGACCTGTCCGAAGCGCTTGGTGATGTTTCTCAGTTCGATTGCGTTTGCCAAGCAAGTCATCCTTTCTGTCTTGGAATTCGCTCCGCTGTTTTGCAAAACGCCGCTTTCCGGCGGCGGTTTTGGCGAGTTCGCGGAAAGCCTGTCCCTCCAACGTTGAACGGAATTGAAAAAACAGGGAATCTCAGTTAAAAACTAAAGATATTCTATCATTTTGTGAAGAGATTGTAAATACGCTTTCTGCAAAAAATACAAAAAAATATAGCAGGCCTAACAAATTTTTAGTCAGCATGCAAAACTTTTATGCAGTAAAGTGTACGCAGAAAGGCTCCCGTTGCCGCACGCTGTACGACAATGGGAGCCTTTGGGAAAGTTTTGTTCGTTGGTCAGTCTCACGCTTCCATCCGTGTGCGGATGGCCTTCAAAAATGCCTCGCTCGTGACCGGCGCGGGGCGTTCGCCCTCGACGAGGCCGGCGAGGTCGCCGGTCATGATGCCGGCGCGGATCGTGTCGAGGCTGGCCTGTTCGAGCCTGTCCGCGAAGGCTTCGAGCGCCGGAAGCTTATCCAGCTGGCCGCGCTTTTTCAGCGCGCCTGTCCACGCGAAGATCGTCGCCATCGGGTTGGTCGAGGTCTGTTCGCCCTTGAGGTAGCGGTAATAATGCTTCGTGACCGTGCCGTGCGCGGCCTCAAATTCTGTCGTGCCGTCCGGCGCGACGAGCACGGAGGTCATCATGGCGAGCGAGCCGAACGCTGTGGACACCATATCGCTCATCACGTCGCCGTCATAATTCTTGCAGGCCCAGATGAAGCCGCCCTCGCTCCGGATGACGCGGGCGACCGCGTCGTCGATCAGCGTGTAGAAATACCGCAGGCCGAGCGCCTCAAACTGCGTTCTGTAGCTCTTCTCGTATTCTTCTTCAAAAATGCGCTTGAACGCGCCGTCATAGACCTTGGCAATGGTATCCTTGGTGGAGAACCAGAGATCCTGCTTCGTATCAATGGCATACTGGAAGCAGGCCCGCGCGAACGAGCGGATGCTGCTTTCCTTATTGTGTTCGCCCTGGAAGACGGCGGGGCCGTCGGTTTTCTGGACGAGAACGGTCTGCTCCCTGCCGGATGCGCCCTTGAAGGTCATGGTGCATTCGCCGGGCTCGTCCGTCTCAAGGCTTACGGACTTATACACGTCGCCGTAGGCATGGCGGGCGATCGTGATCGGCTTTTTCCATGTGCGCACGACCGGCTTGATGGAGTCCAGCAGAATGGGCGCGCGGAAGACCGTGCCGTCCAGAATGGAACGGATGGTGCCGTTCGGGCTTTTCCACATCTCGGTCAGCTGCGGATATTCGGCCATCCGCTGCGCGTTCGGCGTGATCGTCGCGCATTTGACGGCAACGCCGTATTTTCTGGTCGCCAGCGCCGCGTCGACCGTGACCTGATCGCGCGTCTCGTTGCGGTGCAGCAGGCCGAGATCGTAATACTCGGTCTTGAGGTCGACAAACGGGCAGATCAGCTCGTCCTTGATCATCCGCCAGAGCACCCGCGTCATTTCGTCGCCGTCCATCTCGACGAGCGGCGTTTTCATCTGAATTTTTTCCATATCGGTCCCTTCTCTCTTATCCGCGCTTGGCGTAGTAATTCATCAGGCAGCCGTCAAGCAGAATGTCCCGCTCGTCCGGCGTCAGGCCCTTTACGTGCAGCAGAAGCTCTGCTTTTTCGCCGGTCTGCCGCAGAACCTCCGCGGGGAAATCCTCACAGCCTTTCTCCAGCCGCTTCCGCACGTCCGGCACGAAGACCAGATCGCCCGGCGCATAGTCGAATGGCGTGCCTGCGTCCAGCGTGAACGGCAGCATACCCCAGTTGATGCAGTTGCTGCGGTAGCGCTTGGTGGCGAATTCATAGCAGATATTCGCAAGTCCGCCCAGAACCTTCTGGCAGGACGCGGCCTGCTCCCGCGCGGAGCCGTCGCCGGGCTTGTTGGCGAACACGCAGGAGCCGAACTGCGTCGTGTTCAGAAGCGCCTCCGCGTCGCCGACGCGCGAGAGCGCGGCGAGGATGTCCGAGGGATTCGAACCCTCCCGCCGTTCGGCTTCTTTTGCGGCAATTTCCTTTGCGCGCGGCACATAATCCGGCACGCGGCGCGAAAGCGTAAACTCCGCCAGCCGCAGGGGGTTCGAGCGGTAGGACGACGTTTCGCCCGACGGGATCAGCTCGTCCGTCGTGGTCACGGGGTCATGAATGACGGCGGCAAGCTCAAGCAGAAGATTTTCACCCAGCTCATACGTTTTCGGCCAGTCCGTGATGTTCGGGCCCATGATGAGCGCTGTTTCCGGCTGCGGATGGCCAAAGCCGTTGTAAACACGGCGGGCATAAACCGTCTTGTCAAACTGGTACGGATGGCGCTCCGGGGTATAATCCAGCTCGTCCGCCGGGGTGATGCGGCCGCCGTTTCTGGCTGTTGCCGCAATGGAACGCGCGTCCATCAGGCACACGCCCGCAAACTGCCCTTCGCCGGGCTTTGAACCTTCGCGGTTCGGGAAATTGCGCGTCGTGTGGCGAAGAGACAGGCCGTTATTGGCAGGCACATCCCCCGCACCGAAGCACGGGCCGCAGAAGCTGGGCTTGATGATCGCACCGGTTTCCAGCAGCGACTCCGTCACGCCCAAGCGCGTCAGGGCGAGGCTGACCGGGACAGATGTGGGATAGACGCTCATGGAGAAATACCCGCTTCCGACCGAGCCGCCGCGCAGGATCTGCGCAGCCTCGTCAATATTATCAAACATACCGCCCGCGCAGCCCGCGATGATGCCCTGATCGGCCCAGACGCCGCCGTCGTGAAGCTTGTCCAGCAGATGCACGTTGGCCTTCGGCCAGCGCCTTTTTGCCTCGGCCCCCACACCGGCCAGCAGTTCCTGCGCGTTCGCAAGGAAGTCACGGATGGTGTACGCGTTCGACGGGTGGAACGGCAGCGCGATCATCGGCTCAAGCTGGCTGAGATCCAGCTCGATCATGCGGTCATAATACGCGCCATCCTCCGGCGACAGCATTTTATACGCTTCGGGGCGGCCGTGAACTTCAAAAAACCGTTTCGTCTCCTCGTCCGTCTCCCAGATGGAGGACAGGCAGGTCGTCTCGGTCGTCATGACATCGATGCCGTTGCGGAAATCAATGGGCAGCTTCGCAATGCCGGGGCCTGCGAATTCCAGCACGCGGTTCTTGACGAAGCTGCTTGCGAATGTCGCCTTGACCAGTGCGATTGCCGCGTCGTGCGGGCCGACGCCCCGGCGGGGCGTTCCCGTCACATAGACCAGCACGACCTCGGGAAGCGGCGCGTCCCACGTGTGCCTCAAAAGCTGCTTGGCAAGCTCCGGCCCGCCCTCGCCGACGGCCATTGTGCCGAGCGCGCCATAGCGCGTGTGCGAGTCAGAGCCTAAAATCATTGACCCGCAGGCAGCCATCTGCTCGCGCGCGTAGGAATGAATGACGCTCTGGTTGGCGGGAACGTAAATGCCGCCGTATTTCTTTGCCGCGGACAGGCCGAAGACGTGGTCGTCCTCGTTGATCGTGCCGCCGACGGCGCAGAGGCTGTTGTGGCAGTTCGTCAGCGCGTAGGGGAGTGGGAACTCCTTCATGCCGGAGGCCCGCGCCTGCTGGATGATGCCGACATAGGTGATATCGTGTGAAAGCATGGCGTCGAACCGGATGCGGAGCTGCCGCTCATCGCCGGACTGGTTGTGCGCCTGCAAAATGCGGTAGGCCATGGTGCGTCTGCGGCCCTCGTCCGGGGTGAGCGGCGCCGTCGGCTGCGGCACGCCGCCGCAGAGGAATACGCCGTGATCGGTCAGTTTCATAGTATGTTCTCCCTTCTGTACAGGGTCTTTTTTCTTGGGATATACTTTATCACAGAAATGCGTTTTTGAAAAGTGCTTCTGAAAAAATTCATAAATCCTGCAAATCCAGCAGAAAACTACCTGATATGCAGGATGTTTTGCAAGTATGCACGATTATCCCGTCATTTTGTGCGAACCGTTCTTGCATTTTCTGCTTCCGTCCGGTATGATGGACAAAACAGACGGGAGGGACGGGCGGATGGCGCAGTATTATATGCTTTACAAGCCGCGCGGACTGCTCACCGCGAAGCGCGACGCGCGGCGGGAGACGGTCATGTCCTGCTTTCCGGAGGCGCTGCGCGAGATGCTGCACCCGGTCGGGCGGCTGGACAGGGATACGGAGGGGCTGCTGCTGTTTACGGACGACGGGATGCTCGACGTGCGCCTGCTCCGGCCCGAGCAGCACGTGGAAAAGGAATACGAGTACCGCGCATTCGGGTTACTTGACGAGACAGCCATGCGGCAGCTGGAGACGGGTGTTTTGCTCCTGGAAGGGCAGCCGCCCTCGCTGCCTGCCCGCGCGCAGCTGCTTGCGCACACGAGCATCGGGGAAAGCGCGCCGTATCTGCCGGAGCGCTTCCGCGAGAAATACCTGAAAAACCCGGCCCGGCCCGTCACGGCCGGCAAGCTCTGGATCACGGAAGGGCGCAAGCATCAGGTCAAGCTGATGATCAAAGCCGTGGGCGGGCATGTGTTTTACTTAAAGCGCCTTGCCATCGGCCCCGTCCGGCTGGACGAAGCGCTCCGCCCGGGCGAATACCGCCCGCTGACGGAGGAAGAGCTTGCCGCGCTTATGCCACCGGCGACCAGCGGCGGCGGTACTGCTGAGGCGTAGCGCCTTCGCGGGAACGGAAGACACTGATAAAATAGCTGGTGTTCTCCATGCCGACGCGGTAGGCGACTTCGGATACCGGCAGGTCGGTCGCGCGCAGCAGTTCCTTGGCGCGGGTCAGGCGCAGGCGGGTCAGATACTCGCCGGGCGACTGGCCGAAATACCGCTGGAAGCTCCGCTGCAGGTGGTATTTGCTGATGTTATAGCGCGCCGAGAGCGTATCGAGCGTGATTTTCTGCGCGTACTGCTCGTGCAGATACTGCCGCACTTTCTGCAAAACTGCGGGCACTGGCTGCGGGCGCTGCTGCGCCGCGCCGTGGATCAGACCGCAGAGGATCGTCGTCATGAGCGCCGACGCGTCCAGATCGCGGCCCAGCCCGCCGCCGTCCTCCCCGGCCAGGGCCAGAAGCGCGCTCATCTGCGCGGACACCGGACTGTCGACCGGCAGCGACGCGGCTGCCCGCCCCTGCGTCTGCGACAAAAACGCCTGATAGTACGCATCCGCCGTTGCGCCGTAAAAATGGAACCAGAGGACGTCCCACTGTCCCGTGTCCGGCGCAGTATAATAGTGCTGCGGCGCACGGCAGTCGATCCAGAAAAAGCTCCCGGCGGGAAGCCGGTAGGTTTCGCCGCCATATTCCAATATTCCGGCCCCGGAAAGCGTCAGCTTGACAAGATAGGAATCCAGCTCCTTTCGGACGGTATAGTAATTTGCACCAGAAATGAAATGCCCGGCCTCCTGCAAATACAGCAGCTTGTCGCGGGCAAACGCGCCCGCCGAGACGATCTTCCATTCGGACTCCGGCGTCATATCGAGATTGTAGTGCAGCACTTCCATTCGGCAGTCCTCCGCAAAACAGCAAGATATTGATATTTCAAAGCAAGCCTATGATACCACACACAGGCTTGCTTTTCTATAATGAAATGTAGAAACCCATAAAAAACAGGGAGGAAACGAACATGGAACGCTACGCGTGGAAAGCGACGGTTCTTCCGGGAAAGCTGGAAGAATACATCCGCCGCCACAACGAGATCTGGCCGGAGATGAAGGATGTGCTGCATCAGGCCGGGATCCGCAACTATACGATCTGGAATGTCGGCAATGAGCTGTTCGGCTATTATGAGTGCGACAGCGTCGCCGAGGCCGCCCGCGTGCAGGCCGAAAGCCCGGTCGTGGACCGCTGGAACGAGTACATGAAGGACGTTATGCTGATGGAAATGGACCCGGAAACCGGTGCGCAGCCGCTCATGAAACAGGTCTTCTTTTTTAATTGAGGGAGGAACAACTATGAACGCTTATACACTTGCAAAGGAACGCTACGCCGCGCTCGGCGTCGATACCGAAGCCGTGCTGGAAACACTGAAAAACGTGACCGTCTCCGTCCACTGCTGGCAGGGCGACGACGTCGTCGGCTTTGACGCGAAGGAGGCCCTCTCCGGCGGCATCCAGACCACCGGCAACTATCCCGGCAAGGCCACCACGCCCGAACAGCTCATGGCGGATTTCGACGAGGTCCTGCGCCTGACGCCGGGCAAAAAGAAGCTCAATCTGCACGCAAGCTACGCCATTTTCGAAGCCGGTGAGTTTGCTGACCGCGACGCCATTCAGCCGAAGCATTTTTCCCGCTGGGTTGCCTATGCCAAAGAACGCGGCCTTGGCATCGACTTTAACCCGACGTTCTTCTCTCATTCCATGGTCAAGGACGGCCTGACGCTCTCGTCCCCGGACGAGACGGTCCGCCATTTCTGGGTCGAGCACGGCAAGCGCTGCATGGCCATTGCGGAGTATTTCGCCGAGGAAACCGGCAAGCCCTGCGTCATCAACTTCTGGATCCCCGACGGCTATAAGGATTACCCGGCAGACCGCCTCTCTCCGCGCCGCCGCTACGCGCAGTCGATGGACGAAATTCTGTCAGTTCCCTATGACAAGACGAAGGTCTTCCCGTGCATCGAGTCCAAGGTCTTCGGCATCGGCCTGGAAGCCTACACCGTCGGCTCGGCGGAGTTCTGCACGAATTACGTCAATACCCGCCGCATTACCCCGCTGATGGACAACGGTCACTATCACCCGACCGAGCTCGTCTCCGACAAGATCAGCTCCATGCTCCTGTTCAACGACCGTCTGGCGCTGCACATCACCCGCCCCATGCGCTGGGACAGCGACCATGTGGTGCTCT
>OHNN01000164.1_pt1 | contig 63808 bp, 65 predicted proteins | sample 1569541 | NCBI WGS metagenome assembly OHNN01 (sample SAMEA3879563, study PRJEB24766) | human gut metagenome | biome: human-associated habitat; feature: feces | place: USA | collected 1985/1987 | reverse complement strand
CAAGAGCCGTCGCTACATCTTGTGCTCAGCTGCATTAAGCCGATAAGCACATTTTCGAATTCTCTCTTTTTCCAACCGAAGCAAATCTACCAAATCTGCACATGGAGTACTCATCTCGATCTCTCTATACAAATTCCGATTTAGGGCCTGATCCACAAACACGGCTAAGCGTTGAAAATTCGTCGAAGACGCAACCTTACCCATCGTCCGTTCTTCCACGCCGTCATAATCCGCAATGATTAAATTCATCGTATAGTCGAATTCGTCAAAAACGTACCCATCTACACGATAGATTTTTCTCTTGGATGTTGTACTTGTATAGAAAGCAGGAGTGAAGTCCGGTAAGACTTCCGCTTCAACAAGATACTGCGCCATAGAGTCAACAAAGGCTGCGCAGGAACCCTCACCAGTGGCAGCAGCCTCTGCTTTTACATTTTCGAGAAAATCCTTTCTGAATTCCTGCGCATCCATGTTAACCCTCCACCCGCCAGTCTTCAATACTGGCCAGACTAATTGAATATTGTACCTCGATAATCTGCGGAACGACATTATCTGATGTCAGCCTTGGGAAATCCGCGTCTATGCGGAAATGCATTTCCCCCGAGCATACATATTTTTGCTCCCTATACTCAGGAAGATCGATAAAGCCATAGCGCATCAGCTTGCTTTCCAAAAGGGAATAGGCGTCATCGTTTTCATGCACCCGTCTGAAAGTGTGATCTACCTGCTCTCCAAGTGACACTGCGCCGCTGTGTTCTGGTGCACACTTATCAATAAGCATCACAACCAACTCTCCAGGATCGGTATTTGCAAGCTGCTCCAAAGAAGAAATTTTCACAGAATCTGCGGATACACCCACAGATTTCACCTCATGCCAGTTGTCTGCGTACACAAAGTCTTGATCAGCACCATCCGGGCCGACCCATCCTTGAACCGCCGGCAGAATTGGATATCCGGCATCAATCACTTCGCACAGATAGATAAGCTCGCCAAGCAATCCTTTGCGGTTACTCTCATCCATCAGGCTTTTTCTTTGATGCTCAAGCAGTTTGTTCCATTGCTTAAAGCGCCGCACTGTTAAATTCAAAGCAGAAATCTCATTATCTGCTGTATGAGAATAAGAGATCAAATCCGCGCACAGCAATTCAAAAACGCTGTCCTGTTCATTGCGCATAAGCACAAAGGAAAGAGTCCATCGTCCGTCTGTGCGGCGGCCCTTGGTTACAACAATTGATTTGGAAGACGGCAGAAGTTCCGGCTCATTCTGTGAAATAATCACCAAGGCTTTCTGGTCAATCTCCTTGTAGCCAACGTGCCATTCAAGGGCGTGTTTCACCTCAATCTGTATGTATCCTCCGTCATAGTAGTTGAAGGCGTTCCACTTCTCATGAAGATATTCAGCAGTAATTTTCATTCGTCTTCTTCCTCGTCAGGATCCATCCAGTTTTTCAGTTCAACCATGTTCACCATGTAATTCGCAGTACGGATACCGGCACCAGTATCAGGGAAGCCAACGCCAAGTGCAAATAAATAGGGAGGAACTTCTCTGTTGGTAGATTCGACTTTATCCAAATCTGTTTCAATGATGTGCAGCATCAGCAACGGGCTTCGCTCTCGAATCAAATAGGCACTGTCAGACATATGCTTGTCCCCATTTTGCTCTTTGAAGCGTTTCCTTGCTGTTTCGATCTGTTCTTTGGTTAATCCAACTCTTGTGCAGCCGCCGGAACCCACCTTTACTTTAGTTCCGCTGATTCGAATCATTTTGTCGTCAGCTATCACAGAACGGCGCTCAGTTGCCTTAATCGGGAGTACTTCGCTGCCGCATTTGAGACCAGACCTATATTCCGAACCTTCACCGTCTGTAATAAGGGCAACATCCCAAGTCTCATTGTCCATTTTTTCATCGATATACTCAGCAAGTGCTCTGCCTTGGAAGGCAAGGTGCCACGGGTGCGTTTCAAAATCAAGAAGCAGCTGCACAACCAATTCTTTGTTTACGCCGCGCCAATAATATGGCTTCACAGAGAAGTCACGAGTCCCGGCACTGCCCAAATGATCCACAAATTCTTTGAATGCAGCTTCATTCGCTTTCAGTATTTCAGGATTGGCCTTGAGCTTGGGCGTTTCAAGCAGCTTTCCCGATACAGTTACCGGGCGGCTTACCTGTGTTGCCGAGCGCATTTTGTTGCGAGCTGTTGCAATAAGTGAGTTCGGATCCTGACGCACTTTCAGGCCAAACTCCATCGGTGTTTGGTTGGCGAGCTTCATCTTTGCAATTTCATCTTTAAGCTCATTGGCCGCTCTGGTGATGTACCCATACCAGTCAATAGCTTCTTCTGCCATCCAAATTCTGAAAAGGTCCTCGTAGTTTGGACGATAACCAAACCAGCGTCCCATCTGCAGCAGCGTATCATACATTTGAGATTTGCGATAGAAATAGCTGACTCCCAGCCCCTCCAGTGTCAGGCCTCTGGACAAGCTGTTGCCGCCAACTGCAATAACGCGCAGGCCATCTTCTTTGTGGTTGAAATAATCCAGACTTGTTGCCCCAGTTCTTTGGTTAACTGCGCGCACTGCAATAGGGGCGATAGCGCGGTTTAAGTAATTGGAGCAAATGTCATCCCAATTTATCTTACTAATCTTTTCCAATTGGTGTTTCATCCACACTTTATGCAGATAACGCAGAGATGCAATTTGCTCGCGCTTTTCATCATCCAAAGCAGCATAATTCTGCACATCGGACTTTACTTGAACAAGCCATTCATTTACAGCTTCTGCAATTCGGTTCTGCACATCTGTAAAACGACTGACATGAATCATCATGGAGCGGTGCTCGGTATAATCGCCGCGCAGATCACGAATTGCATTAAACAGCAGAAAGTATGCAATTGCTTCATACATGCTGGGCGGCAGCGCATCCACTTCCAATGTCTTTTTGTGTGTGAAAGGGAAAAATAGATCCATTTCTTCGCGCCGCAGCGGAATCAATACATCAGAAAACTTCTCTGTTGCGTCTCCGAAGATCTTATCAGCTCCAATGTAGTTCGTAGGCGGTGCCAACGAGTAGATAAAATCTCTGGGAAATAGGTCATCGCCAATCATCTCATCTTCTGTTTCAGGGTTGATAAAAATATTGGCAAAGGGTGTCGCAGTAATTCCCAGATAGGAAGCCTGATTAAACTCGTGCAGCAGCTGGCGAATGCAGGCATTGATAGCGGCTGGGCTGTCATCCTCACTCTTTGTATTAACAGATGCATTATCTGCCTCGTCATCAATCAAGAGCATGGGCAGCATTATTTTCCCTGTGGTGTTATCACGACTATTGGAGAGCCATTTAATCAAATTGTTCAATATCCGCTTGTTTTTCTTTACGACTAAGACAATCGGATCTGAAACGCTTTGAAGGTTCAAATCATTGCTTTTCAGCACATTGATGTCAAAATCCTTAGTCACAGAGGTAAAGGCTGCGATACGCTTCTGTACGCCGTACCTGCCTACACCAACAGGCTGGTTTTTGATTCCCTGTTCAGCCTTTGGATCCAGATAATACTCACTCTTCCGGCCAGAGAACTCTGCATCCAAGCGAGACTGAGTCTGCTGGCGCAGATTTTCCATCATTCCTGCAAGAACAATAATAATTCTGTATCCAGTATCAGCAGCTTTGTTGCTGATTGCGGTGTAATTTGCGGTTTTGCCGGATTGGACATCGCCCAACACCAATCCGCGGCGCTGAAAAGGTTCTTTACTTTGCGGATCTCCGAGCAGATCGACGATCTCGTCAGAAACCTTATCCAGCGTTGCGGTAACCCTTGGATTCCAATGTTTAATTTCCTCCAGATATTTTTTATATCGATTCCAGAAGAAAAAGTCCAAATCTGCTCTTCTGGAAGGAAGCCATGATTTATGAGGTGTATTTCGATCATTGATGTACACGCCGACATCCATCTGTATAACAATCGACGCACGCAGACGGACAAGAATTTCTGCAAATTCCTCATCCGTTACTGGAAGTGTGCTCAGCGTTGCACGCATGCTTTGTGCAAGCGTAAGAAATTCTTCCTCTGTAGGCGGAACTTCCTTGTACCGAGTACTAACCGCTGCGGAAATGAGATTTTCCAGCATTTCAATATTAGGGTTTAACATTGCCGTCCTCCTTTGCTTTTAGAGCGCGAATCACATCCGGATATCCGCAGAAAGGATCAGTATGCTCTATCTTTTCAAGCATTTCACGCCGCATAATGCTGCTGGGCAGAACGGACAGCATCTGTTCCAGCGTTTTGAACATCTCCTGCTCGCCCATATCCGCATCATTCTCAATCTTTTCGTCATTATTAAGATCAATGTAAAGTTGATTCAGAGGGATTCCTCGTTCTATGTATTTCAGTAGTGTTTCAAGCTTGCCTCGAATTTCCGGAGCTTCGGCAACGATCTGATCTACCAACACATGGTCTCGGTTGATTTCATATACGATGCCGTTTTCCGGCGTTTTTAATCGGGTCCACATATGCTCAACCGAATCCGAAGTTTCCTTTTTCCCTCTGAACGTCCATGTCCGCTTACTTTTATCTGCAATACGATCAATTACAGTCTGAAGGCTATTCCTCACCTCGGCAGGTGGAATTGCATGAGATTTCTTAATATCCAGAGTCCACAAATCGTCCAAGTCATTTGGAATATCGACCATAACACGAGCCAGCTTTGAAAGATCACCCTGCCGCATCATACGGAACCACGTTCCCCAAATTAGAAGCCGCTTGTTTCGATATACATAAAAGCCCTGCCGTTTGCGAATTCCATCTTTGCCGCCAAGTTGGTTCTTTTCCTCTTCAGTCATTTTAGAAATATGAGGCAGAATATATGGCGTTACTAGAATGCGTTTCCCTCGAATCACCAGCGTTTCTGTGTCCATGGCTTGCGTGCTCTTCTTTATCAAAAACGGATCTGCCGCTTTAAGCTTTACTCCATTGAAAAGTATTTCTAGCTTTTTTATTCCGGATTCCCCGGATAAGTACCTGTGAAATACCAGTTCAAGGTGCTGCCTTACCTCGTCCATTTTTCGGCCAAGCGATTTTTCATAATCTACTTCACCCATCAGCAAACGGTCGAGGTTCTGCCATACAACCAATGTACCGCTATCCTGCTCATACAAATCAGAAATATGAGGAACTGAGGCAAAGTCTTCTTTATCAAGGATCAACAGTGACCATGCACCTGTTTTAATAACGTAATCAAGATCCCAGCGCCGTCCAATTACCTGATCTCCCTGTTTGCTGATTACGGTCAAAACACGGCACTGAGACAAAGAGGCAGTCTTCAGGCCTAAGCCATATCGTCCCAAGTCAGACGAGTCTCGTGTCTCAGTCGGACTCTTACTCCCATACTGCATAGCGATATTCATTTGAGCATCATCCATACCGGTACCATTATCCAGAATTGAGACATATGCATCGCCTACCGGAAAGAATGACAGCTGAACCTTCCCAGCTTTTGCAGCAATACTGTTGTCAATAATATCTGCAATTGCAGCTTCTAAGCTATAGCCAATTGCTCGTGTTGATTCCATTAAAACAGGGGCAAACGGAGGCGTCTCTCTTACCTGCATATCGTCCTTCCTCTCTGCAATCACATTAACGGCGGCGAAATACTCCTATATAACAATTATCGCATGCAGTGTGTCCTAAAAACCGGACTCAGTCTTTCAAATTGGCTTCCGGCATAAATTCCATAATATCTCCTATATCCACATTCAAAGTAGAGCAAATCTTATTAAGCACAGCCAGTGTAACTTCCTCATCTCGCCGCAACCGGGTCATGGTGTTCGGCGCGATGCCTGCCGCTTTGCGCAGATCAGCTTTGCTCATCTTCTTATCGACGAGCAGCTTCCAAAGCTTGTTATACGAAATAGCCATTTCCGTTCGACCTCCGGCTACAAATATCGTTCTAATTATACATCTTTCCCGATCATAAGGCAAGAGAGCTTCGCATCATGTTGCGAAACTCTCTAATTTCAAAAAACAGCTTGCATGCAAGACTCTCACGCATAGATCGTTCGTATATTTTGGCAGCAGTTTTGCTTTACGTTTTCCGCTCAGCGTCAACATCATAAGGGCTTGGGATTATCCCAAAATCGCCGTGTGTCCGGACAGCGGCTGTGCTTGCTAATCCACCAAATCCCAGTTTTCTCTGTCCCAATGCCGCTCTTTCTCTTTGTCAAAAACTGTGCTATACTGTAAGAAAATCAGCGGAAGGAGGACTCACTTATGGCGCTCAAACGGGTATTTGCCGGGTTTTACACGCGATACGACGGAAAGCCCATCTTCGTTGTCCGGGTGCTCAAGGACATCGACACCGGCGAGTCCATCGTGGTCTGCAAGGATGCCAGCTTTTCCAAAGAAGACAACGAGCATTACTACCTCATCCGGTACACCTCCTTCTGCGAGCAGGTCGAAGTCGATGGTGTGCGGCGGGATAAATACGTCCGCCAGACCCGGCGCGAGATCGACGAAGGCACTGTCCGCGAAGTGTATGAGGACGGCTTTCCGGAGCCCAAAAGCAAGCCATTCACTTATGTTGATGACGAGTACGTGGAGCGCGCCATCCGTTGCAGCAGAACCTACTATGAATACGCCAAGGACATCTGCGAAAACTACCGGATGGATCTGCGGCGATACAAACTCATCCGGGAACGGAAGCAGTACATCGGCGTATCCAACCGCGAGGCATATCAGGCCATGTGCGAGGATCTTGCGTTTGCCCAGCAGTTGCTCAAAACAGTGCTCAACGACTACGCCGATCTCTTCCGGAAACGCTTTTCCGAGGGGCTGTCCATCCGCAAGGCAGCGGATGCCATGCAGCAGAATCGCGGCGTGATCGAACGTCGGCAGGCTGCACTCTACCGGGCGTTTGCCCAGCTCTTACAGCAGCGGGATGAGGCAGACGGTGTCTATCGGCTGATGCAAAAAACTGAATACGATCAAAGGGATATAGAGGATTTGCTCGAATAATTGATGCAAAACCAAAGCGCTTGTCGTAGTGGCAGGCGCTTCTTTTTTTGCCCTCGTTGTGACAAAACCGTGACGCCCCGCATCATTTTGTCCGTTGGAAAGTAGAAAGGGCAATTTGGAGCAATGCACAGAGATTGTTTCGCCGTCTCCGAAACTTTTTCGAGAAATCTGGGACAAAACCGGTCTCTGATTCTCTTAGCTAAGCAGAGGGAGGATCAGAGGCAAGAAAAGTTTTTTGAAAAAGGGTGCCAAGTTTTTGGGGAAAAATGTCCGTTGTAAAGTGAGAGAGAAACGTCTGCGAGACAAAATCGTGACACTCTGATTTATTTTGTCCGTTGGTTATATAGAAGGGGAAAATAATTTTCTCTTGACCCCTGTTTTTCTCTTGAAAATTGTCCGTTGTAAAGTGAAAGGCAAACAGCTTCGCTTCCAAGCCGCCCTTCAAACAAAGTTTTTCAAAATTGAAAGGAGAAACACTATGACCACTTACTACAACCACACTCACATGACCGCTGTACCCACCCGCCTCCTGCTGGATACGAACCTCTCCGCAGAAGCCAAGCTCACCGGCGCGCTCTTGTACACCTTCGAGGACGGCGGTCTGAGTGCGCAGGAACTTGCAGATGTTCTGGGCCTTCCGCCCGAAAAAGTCGCTCCGGTTTTTGCTGAACTCACCGGCAACGGCTATCTGGAAATTCTGGAAGAAAACGGTGCATTCGGGCTGCACCTGAAGGGGTGAGCCTCATGCCGGATCGCACGCGCCCCATCCGCAAGGAAATCTGCCTGAACGAGCAGGAATTGAATCTCATCCAGCACAAGATGCGCCAGTTGGGGACGCACAACTTCGGCGCGTATGCCCGGAAAATGCTGATTGACGGGTACATCATCAAGGTCGATTACACCGAGCAGAAAAAGTTAGTTGCCGCCGTCAGCAGGATTGCCACAAACATCAACCACGTCTGCCGCCGCATCAACAGCACTGGGCGCTGCTATGAAGACGACGTTGCCGAACTGAAAGCGCGGCAAGCCGAGATCTGGGAACTGCTGAAAGTGCGGCAGAGAGATGAGCTTTGACCACAATGGGATTTTCCATGTGTGGGTTTTCCGTCACCGGTTTTCCGGACGGTGGACAAGCTGACGCTCCGGAGCGTACCACAACCGGATTTCAGGACGACGGTTTCCGTGACGCTCATCGGGATTGAAATTCATCCTCTAACTAATAAGAAATAAATCAAGATACAAGAGAATCAATCTATCAATCCAATCAATACACAAATGGATGGATTGATGGATGGGACAGGAGGTCAGATGAAAACTTTTTGCAAGCTCACGATGCAGAGCCCAGCGGCGTCCTATGTACCGCTGCCGAGGTTCCTTCTCCAAGACGAAGCCCTGCGGGACATCAGCAACGACGCGAAGGTGCTCTACGCGCTGCTGCTGGACAGAGCCAGCATTTCCCGGCAGAACGGCTACGTCGAGCCGGACGGCACAATTCGGCTGTACTTCACCTTGGAGCAGGCGCAGACCAAACTCCACCGCAGCCGCCAGAGCGCCACGCGGATCTTCCGGGAGTTGGAGTATAGTGGTTTGATTGTTCGGCGCAAGCAGGGGCTGGGCAAGCCCGCCCTCATTACGCTGAACTATCCGTCAGATGCAAAGCTCATCGCAAAGGAGTGTGAAGATGCACAAGCTTGACCCCATCGAGCGGCTGCCGGATGGCACGCTCTTTCGCCTGACGCCGGGGCAGCTCCGCAGCGTGCGCAGCCTTACAAAGCGCTGCTGCAACTTCTCGGATGGCGACTGCCTGCTGCTGGACGGTGTCTGTCCGCAACACATCTCCCGCAGCCTGATCTGCCGGTGGTTCCGCCGCGCCGTGCTGCCCCAGCAGCCCAAGCTGGAACAGGCCATCCTCAGCCCGAAAAAACTCCGCCGCTGCGAAGTCTGCGGCAAGGGCATCCTCGCCCGCTCCGGCAGGACAAAATACTGCCCCGCCTGCGCCAAGGAGGTTCACCGCCAGCAGAAGGCAAAATCCGCCCGTAAACGGCGCTCGGGCGTAGACAATTCAGGGGCGAAAAGCCCTTGAATTGCGAGCCTTCCCGCACCACCAAAGCCGCGCAGCAATACGATTTCCCTCGCAGCCGCGAAATTGAATTCTATTTGTCTACATAGCCGCCGGAACATACGCATAGATTGAAGCAGAAAACGCTCTGGAAAGGAGGGCAGCCATGGAAGTATTTCTGATCTTCCCGAAATCAAAGCAGGCGCAGCAGGAGCTTGGGCAGGAGCTGGCGAAGTTCCAGTCCGAGCAGGCGCTGAAAAATGTCCAGAAGCTGCCCTGCTCCACGGAGCAGAAGCTGGAACTGGTGGACGCCGCCGTGAAGCATCTGAAAGCGCAGCAATAATACATAGCAAACGAGCAGACCAGCATTCAATAGCCGGTCTGCTCGTTTTACTGCACTAATCACGTCTGCTTGAAATACTTCTCCCATGTGGATTTGAAAATCTGCACGTTACCCTGTTCCCATCGCTTGAACTTTTGCAGCGGGACGCCAAGCTGCGCTGCATATGCCTTCTGCGTCAAGCCGAGCCGCTGGCGTATGGCTTTGATCTGCGCTCCCTGACCCCGCAGCAGAAACAGGTTATAGTCATCCAGCAAATCCTCCAGCGGCACTTCAAACAGCTCCGCCAGCTTCTCCATATGCTCCTTCGGATAAAAGTCCCGCCCTGCCTCTTCGTAATGGATGTAGGTACTGCGGTCGATACCCGCATAGTCTGCCACGTCACGCTGACGAAGTCCTTTTTGATAGCGATACCACCGCAGCTTGTCCGCAATTTCCGTGATCTCGGATGCGTCCGAAAACCGCAGATTGAACTTCTCGGCATCCAAAAACTTATGTGGAAGGACGACCGGGAACTTGAGAATTTGAAGCGGCGCAACTTTTAACGTACCTGCAACATTCGCAGCCAATACATAGCTGCGGACTTTCAGGCGGCAGAACATAGACCATTTTGCCCCAAAAGGTTCATGGTTTTCCACCTCAATCGCCGATTGTTCCGCTGCGATAGCATAGCATTCTCTACACATCTTGCTGCATATGTTGCGAGCCGGGCGCCTTTGCTGGCGTCGAAGGTTGAGATCCCTTTGATGAGCCCAATCGTGCCGATCGAGATCAGATCCTCCTGATCGGCGGACTGCGAATAGTATTTTTTCATAATGTGTGCCACCAGGCGGAGATTGCGTTCGATCAGAATGTTGCGGGCCTCCAGATCGCCCTCGGCGCTGCGTTTCAGGTATATGCGCTCCTCTTCGGCAGTGAGCGGCTTCGGGAATGAGCCGCCGCCGGAGATGCGCAGCGATGTGAGCATACTGCTGAGCATCAGCCAGACTGCTGCGGAAAGCATAGGCTTTCACCTCCACAGAAAGCCTATGTCCGACCGGCAAGTCCAGATTCCGGTTTGCAAATATTTCGGGATATGGTATGATGGAGAAAAAGGAGGGCGCGCGATGAGGCGGTTTCTGCTTCGGCTGGCGTGGCTGGCCATTTTCCTATGCGTGCCGGTTCAGACGGCTGCTCTGGCAGCGGAACCGGCAAAGCCTTTGACGGTGCAGGCTGTGTTTGAAGGGCAGCTGCCGCTCGCCGGGATGCGGTTTGACGTGTACCGGGTCGCAGACCGTTCCGGCGGCGGGACGTGGAGCCTTGAGCTGCGTTTCAAAGCGTATCAGACGCGGCTGGAAACGCAGAACGGCGATGGGGAAGCATGGGCCGCGCTTGCGCGCGTGCTGGAAAAGGTGGCCTTGATGGAGGAAGCCTGCCTGCCGGACGCTTCTGCGGAGACAGACGCGGATGGTACGGCAGTCCTTGACGCGCTGCGGCCCGGCCTGTATCTGCTGAGCGGGCAGAGCGTCTGCGTGAACCGGCAGATCTATACGCCGTCGCCTATGCTGATCGTCTGCCCCGCGGAGTGCGCGGCAGAGCCAGAGCTGACCCGCAGTCCGGAAAAGGCGGATTATTCCGTCCAGATCGTCTGAGACGATGAAAAGACGCCGGAGCAGCGGCCGGGATCGCTGCCCGTCCAGCTGATGTGCGACGGGAAAGCCTATGGCCGCCCGGTTCTTTTATCCGAAGAACAGGACTGGCATTATACATGGAGCAGTCTGCCGACGGCGCATTACTGGGCGCTTGCGGAGCAGGTCGTTCCCGGCTATCTCGACGCGGAGGTGCAGAAAGAGGGGACAGTCTTCCGCGTGACCTATGCCGCAGCGCAGCCGGAACCGAAGCCTCAGCCAGGGGCCGGGGAAGCGCCGGAAACCGGAAAGCGCGGCTGGCTTGCAGCATCTGCGCTCATACTGATCGCCGCAGCGGGGATATTCCTGCGGAATCTAGGGTGTATCTGAAAACTCCCAACGCACCCGGACAGCGGGCCTTTTTGCGGTGCGCCGCGTCATTTTTCCTTGAAATACGTCAGTATTCCTGCGAAAAAATGTCTTGCGCAACGCAAAAATCCCTCGCTGCCGGTCACATCATGAGTTTTCAGATACACCCTACGAAAAAAATCAAAAAAAGCTTGACTGTAAACCTGCTTGATACTGTAGTCTGAGGGCAGGAGGGATGCATATGACGATCAAGGAGATCGAAACACTGTCCGGTCTGCCTCGCGCCAACATCCGGTATTATGAATCGGAGGGGTTGATCGCGCCCAAGCGGGCGGAGAACGGCTACCGGGAATATTCGCAGGCCGATGCAGAGGTGCTGCTGCGCGTGAAGCTGCTGCGGGCGCTCGGCCTGCGCATTGACACGATCAAATCGCTTGCGGCAGGAACGCTCATGCTGGGCGACGCGCTCGATGCGCGGCTGGAGGAGCTGCACGCCGAGCAGGAGAATCTGGACGCCGCCGGGCGCGTCGCCGCAGGACTGCGGCAGGCGCATGCGGAGTTTTCCACGCTCGACGCGGCGGGCTATCTTGGCGAGCTTCTCGCTGCGTCCCAGACCGCGCTGCGGCAGGATGTGAAGCCGTATGTCCATGCTCCGGTGCGCCGGTATATCGCGCGCAGCTTTGATCTTCTGCTGTGCTTGCTACCGTGGTATCTGGTGCTGCAGGCCGCAGGCGTGGACCCCAAGGCGAGGCTGACTTCTATCTGGCTGAGCATACTCGGCATGGTTACAATGCTTGTGCTCGAACCGCTGCTTCTGCACCTGTTCGGCACAACGCCCGGAAAATGGCTCATGGGTCTGCGCGTGACGGACGAAAATGGACAGAGGCTGCCGCTTGCCGCCGCATGGAGGCGCACATGGCGTGCCCTGTGGTACGGGTACGGCTGCTTTATCCCGGTCTACAGCATTGTCCGTCTCTACACCAGCTGGAAGGCCGAGCAGGCCGAACAGCCGCTCGAATGGGAGGACGGCAGCGAACTGCGGGCTGCGCCATGGAAAGCGTGGCGCGGTGCAGCGTGGGCCGCAGCGGTTCTGGCGCTGCTGGCTGCAACAGTACTTGTGGGCCTCAAGACCTGCCAGCCGACGCATACCGGCGACCTGACCGTGCGGAAGTTTGCGGAAAACTACGACTATATTCACAGCACAGAGGGCCTCCTGAGCCGGGAGCTGTATGACGACGGCACATGGGCGCCCGCAACGCAGCTCGGCTTTCAGGTCATTCATCACACGAAAAACGTTCCGAATCTCAGCTACACGACAAAGGACGGCAGCCTGATCGACATTTCCCTGCACATGGGCGCGGAAGCCTGCACCAGTCCGGTCTATGGTCTGCCGTTCCGGGAACTCTATCTGACCATGCTGGCCTTCGACGGTGCTCGAACCGCTGCTTCTGCCGACGAGGCGCTTGCCGCCGCCGCGCGGCAGCTGCTGGACGAGCCGCTGCAGGAGCTTCACACACAGGCCGCAGGCTATCAGATCGACTATTCCCTCACCACGACCGGCTTCACCGGCCTTGCCGAAGACGGCTCACTGGAGCTTCCGCGAAATACGACCGGAAGCTATACGCTGTCCTTCGATATGCGGAAGCTGGATGGGTAACGCATCGACCCTGCAGCCAAATGAGCAAGCGGATACAGATCTGCTGCGGCTTTTCACAAAAAATTCTGCTTCCGCCGGGCGGAACAGGAACCCTGCCAATTGCAGCCGGGTTTCCCTGGTTCTTTGCATAAAACAGGCGCAGCCTGCACCGGGGCACGCGCAAAAACCGGGCCGTCCGCAGAGGGACGGCCCGGTTCTGATTGCATTCGTTCAGTCGACGATCTCGACGCTGACCTTCTGGCCGGTGCGCTGGGCAACGGACTTGATGATCGTGCGGATCTCCTTGGCGATGCGGCCCTGACGGCCGATGAGCTTGCCCATGTCCTCAGGGGCAACGCGAAGCTCAAGCACGGTCGTCTCGCCTTCTACCTCAGTGACCGTAACGCTGTCGGGATTATCGACCAGACTTTTTGCCATATACAGCAAAAGATCCTTCATGCCGGTACCCCAGACTTACAGGACGTTTGCCTTCTTGAGAAGACCGCGGACGGTGTCGCTGGGCTGTGCGCCGTTCTTGATCCACTGCTTGGCCTTGTCGGCGTCGATGGTGATGGCGTTGGCCTCGTTCTTCGGGTCGTAGGTGCCGATCTCTTCGATGCAGCGGCCGTCGCGCGGGAAGCGGGAATCGGCGACAACGATGCGGTAATACGGCTCCTTCTTGGCGCCCATTCTTCTCAGTCTGATCTTAACCATGATTGTTCCTCCAAAAATAAATCAAGTTTTCTTATTTCGTAAAGCCAAATCTGTTACGGCTGAAACGATGTGTTGACAGGATGCTTACATGCCGGGGAAGCCGCCGAGGCCGCCCATGCCGCCGAGCTTGCCCATGCGCTTCATCTTGCGCGAGGCGCCGGGGCCGGAGAACTGCTTCATCATCTGATTCATCATGTCAAACTGCTTGAGCAGCTTGTTGATGTCCTCGACCTTCACGCCGGAGCCGAGCGCGATGCGCCGCTTGCGGCTGGAGTTGAGCACGGAGGGGGTCTCACGCTCATACGGGGTCATGGACTGGATGATGGCGGCGGTGCGGGCCATGGCCTTTTCGTCGACCTGCGCGCCCTTGAGCGCTCCGGCGTTCATGCCGGGCATCATGGCCGCGATCTCGTCGAGCGATCCCATGTTTTTCAGCTGCGAGAGCTGATCGTAGAAATCGGAAAGGGTGAATTTATTGCTCTTGAGCTTCTGCTCCAGCTCGGCGGCCTTCTTTGCGTCGAACGCGGCCTCCGCCTTTTCGATCAGCGTGAGCACGTCGCCCATGCCGAGAATGCGCGAGGCCATGCGGCCGGGGTGGAAGGGCTCGATCTGGTCGAGCTTTTCGCCGGTGCCGATAAATTTGATGGGCTTGCCGGTCACGGCCTTGATGGAAAGCGCCGCGCCGCCTCTTGCGTCGCCGTCGAGCTTGGAGAGCATGACGCCGGTGATATCGAGGTATTCGTCGAAGGTCTTTGCCGCGCTGACGGCGTCCTGACCGGTCATTGCGTCGACCACGAGCAGAATTTCGTCCGGGTTGACCGCGGCCTTGACGGCCTTGAGCTCGTCCATGAGCGCCTCGTCGACGTGCAGACGGCCTGCGGTGTCGAGGAAGACCATGTCGTTGCCGTGCCGCACGGCGTGAGCGACGGCTGCCTTTGCGATATCGACCGGGTTTGTCTGGCCCATTTCGAAAACGGGAATGCCGAGCTGTCCGCCGACGACCTGCAGCTGCTTGATGGCGGCGGGACGGTAAATGTCGCAGGCCGCGAGCAGCGGATTTTTGTTCTGCTTTTTAAATAAGCCCGCGAGCTTTGCGCCGTTGGTCGTTTTGCCCGCGCCCTGCAGGCCGACCAGCATCACGACGGTCGGCGGCTGGGAAGCGATCTTGATCTTCTGGTTCTCGCTGCCCATGAGCGCGGTCAGCTCTTCGTTGACGATCTTGACGATCATCTGCGCGGGCGTGAGGCTTTCGAGCACGTCCGTGCCGACGCAGCGCTCGGTCGTCTTTTTGATGAAGTCCTTGACGACCTTGTAGTTGACGTCGGCCTCCAGCAGCGCCAGACGGATCTCGCGCATGGATTCCTTGACGTCGGCCTCAGACAGGCGGCCCTTGCCGCGCAGCTTTTTGAACGCGTTCGAGAGCTTTTCGGTTAAGCCTTCAAATGCCATGTGTTACTCCTTTATTTCCCGCACGGCGCGCAGGATCGCGCCGGCCTGCGGCGCAGCCCCCGGAACAGAAGCAAGCGCCTGCGCGTTCTGTGTGATCGTATCCAGCGCGGATTCCAGCCGCCGGTCGCGCGCGATGCAGCCGAGCGCAGCTTCATAGCCCTCCAGCAGCTCCTCGGCGCGGGCAAGCGTATCGTGGACGCCCTGTCGGCTGATCCCGGCAGCGGATGCGATCTCGCTGAGAGAATAGTCCTGATTATAGTAGAGATCGAACAGGCCCCGCTGCTTTTCGGTCAGCAGCTCGCCATAATAGTCGTACAGCAGCGTCATGGTGAGCGCATCAGACCGCATGGCAAGACCCCCAGATCAATCGTTCCGGTATACTATACAAGATTTTATCCCGGCTGTCAAGTGTTTTTCCTTGACAGCACGCACATAAAATTGGCGGGACACGGGCTTGCGCTGATGACATTGCCTCTTTCCGGCAGAGCGCAGATGTGGTAGAATAGGGTATATCGCGAATTCCAGACAGGAGAGCTTCCTATGAACCATGAATCACAACAGCAGTTTGACCCTGAAAACGCACCCGCGTTCGAACGCCTGCGCGACCGCAGGCGCGCAAAGCGCCGCCGGGTGCTCCGCGTCGCGCTGACGCTTCTTGTGTGCGCGGCACTGCTGGGCGGCGCAGTCTATTACGCGCACCGGCAGATCGTAAAGCCCTATCTCGATACGCCGGTCACGAGCGGCGAGACGGATACGCCCTCTGAGCCGGAGGCCGCCGTCCCGGAGGAGCCGGTGCAGGAGCCTGAACCGGAACCGCTGCCAGAACCCGAACCGGAGCCTGAGCCTGAGCCAGAACCCGAACCGGAGCAGCCTGCCCTGACGCTGGCGCAGGCGTCGGAGAATACCAGAACGCTCGATCTGGAGCTGTATTCGTCTTCCGCCGTGCTGGTCGACGTGCAGAGCGGGACGGTGCTGGCCGAAAAGGGCATGGACGAAAAAATTTACCCCGCATCCATGACGAAGGTCATGACGCTGCTGGTGGCGGCGGAGAATCTGCCGGATCTCGACGCAACATTCACCATGACGCAGGCCATTATCGATCCGCTGTATCTTGCGGGCGCGTCGATGGCGGGCTATGTGAACGGCGAGACGGTCACGATGCGCGATCTGCTGTACGGCGCAGTCGTGCCCTCCGGCGCGGAGGCGACGGAGGCGCTGGCACAGGCCGTGGCCGGAAGCGAGGAAGCGTTCGTCGCCATGATGAACGAAAAGGCCGCGGCGCTGGGGCTTGCAAACACGCATTTTATGAACACCAGCGGCCTGCACGACGAGAACCACTATTCCACGGTGCGCGAGATCGCCCTGATCTTGCAGGCAGCGCTGGAAAACGAGACGTGCACCGAAATACTGAGCGCGGAAAATTACCGGGCCAGCGAAACGGAGCAGCACCCGGACGGGCTTGCCATGACGAACAAATTCCTCTACCGCGTCCACCACGAATATGCCCTGAACGGCGCGGAAATTACAGCCGCCAAGACGGGCTATACCGCCGAAGCCATGAACTGCTGCGCGAGCGCCGGAAAAACGCCGGACGGCAGAAGCGTGATCTGCGTGACGGCGAACGCGTGGACAGGCGAGTTCTGTATTGAGGACCATATTGCGCTTTATACGAAATACTGCGGCAGCGCAGAAGCTGAATAACGGGAGGATGCCGGATATGAAAAAGCTGTCCCCGCGCGTCTGGCTGACGCTCATTCTCGTCGGCATGGTCGGCCAGTTTGCCTGGACGATCGAAAATATGTATTTTAATGTCTACCTTTATAATACCATCTCCACCGACCCCGGCTATATCTCCGCCATGGTCGGCTGGAGTGCGGCTGCCGCCACGCTGACGACGCTGCTGATGGGCGCGCTGTCCGACCGCGTGGGAAAGCGCAAGCTGTTTATCTGCGGCGGCTATCTGCTCTGGGGCCTTTCTACGGCGGCGTTCGGCCTCGTGACAGTCGAAAACGCGGCGAAGCTGTTCCCGGCGGCCTCTGCGGCGGCTGCCGCGGCGGTGATGATCGTCGTGCTCGACTGCGTCATGACGTTTTTCGGCTCGACGGCCAACGACGCGGCGTTCAACGCGTGGATCACCGACACCGTGCCGAACGCGGCGCGGGGCAAGGCAGAATCCGTGCTGGCCATTCTGCCGCTCATTTCCATGCTCGTCATTTTTGGCCTGTTCGACGGCATGACACAGCGCGGGCAGTGGCAGAAATTCTTCGCGATCTTCGGCGGACTCGTTGTTCTGACGGGAGTTGTGTCCGTCTTCCTGATCCCGGAGCCGAAGCTGGAGCCGAGACGGGACAATGGTCTAAAAAACCTTGTCTACGGGCTTCGCCCGTCGGTCGTGCGGGGAAACCCGGCGCTCTATCTGTCCTTCGCGGCGTTCTGCCTGTTTTCCGTGGCCGTGCAGGTCTTTTTCCCGTATCTCATCATCTATATGCAGAACTATCTGCATTTTGACGGCTATGCCCTTGTGCTGGGCGTTGTGCTGATCTTCGCGTCGGTCGTGAGCGTGCTCTCCGGCCGCGTGATCGACCGGCTCGGCGCGCTGCGGTGCGTGCTTCCGGCGGCGGGGGTCATGTTCGCGGGACTGCTTGGGATGTTCTTCGCGCGGTCGATGCTGGCCGTGATCCTGACGGGCTGCATTATGATGTCCGGCTATATGCTGGTCACGGCGATTTTGTCCGGCGTCATCCGCGACCATACGCCTGCCGGCAAAGCCGGACATTTCCAGGGCATCCGCATGATCTTCGGCGTTCTGCTGCCGATGATCTTCGGCCCGGCTATCGGCGCGGCGGTCATTCGCGGCAGCGATTCGACCTATGTTGACCTCGGCGTGGTAAAAACCGTGCCGACGCCGTCCATTTTTCTGGCGGCTGCCATTGTGCTGCTGCTGATTCTGCCGCCGGTGCTGGCGCTTAAAAAGAAGGAGGGGACAAAATGCTGACACCTTGGGGCGAAGCGCTGGACAAGAACGCTGTTTTGCAGGAATATCCCCGCCCGCAGCTCGTGCGGGAAAGCTATTACAATCTTAACGGCCTCTGGGACTACGCCATCACGGCCTCCGACGCCTGCCCCGGCGCGTGGGACGGGGAGATCCTCGTGCCGTTTTCGCCGGAAGCGCCGCTGTCCGGGGTGGGCCGAATTCTGAAGCCCGGTCAGGTGCTCTGGTACCGGCGGACGCTGCCGTTTGCAAAGCCGGACGGCGGGCGGATGCTGCTGCACATCGGAGCCGCTGACCAGCGGGCATGGGTGTACGTCAACGGCCTGCTTGCCGGGACGCACACGGGCGGCTATACGGCCTTTACATTGGATATGACAAAGCTTCTGCGGGATGGCGAAAACATCCTGACTGTCGCCGTGCGCGACGATACGGACGCTGTACCCCTCTCGCGCGGCAAGCAGAAGACGAAGCGCGGCGGCATCTGGTACACGCCGCAGAGCGGCATCTGGCAGACCGTCTGGGCCGAGCACGTGCCGGAGAACTATGTGCAGGCGCTCCTGTTCACGCCGGAGCTGCCGGAGGGACGCGTCCGTTGGAGGCTCGCCGCGTCCGCGCCGAAGGGCGCTCGAATCGAAATTTCCTATCAGGGAACGCCCGTCGGCAGCGGCGAAACGGACGAGGACGGTTGCGGCAGCGCCGTTCTGCCGCCGGAGCAGCTGCACCTGTGGTTGCCGGAGGCGCCGAACCTCTACGACGTGACCATCACGCTGGGGGACGATACCGTCAGAAGCTATTTCGCCATGCGCACCGTCGGCACCGGGAAGGACGCGGCGGGCCATCCGTGCCTGCTCTTAAACGGGCAGCCGTATTTCCACCATGGCGTGCTCGATCAGGGCTACTGGCCGGACGGACTGTATACCGCGCCGTCGGACGAGGCGCTGATCTATGATATTACGCTCATGAAGCGGCTGGGCTTCAATATGCTCCGCAAGCACATCAAAATTGAGCCTATGCGCTGGTATTACCACTGCGACCGGCTGGGGATGCTGGTCTGGCAGGATATGCCCTCCGGCGGCGGACAGTACAATCTGCTGACCATCTCCGCGCCGCTCATCACCGGCGTTCATCTCAAGGACAGCCATTACCGGCTTTTTGCCCGCACGGACGCGGAGGGGCGCGACAGCTATACCCGCGAGCTGGAGGAACTGGTCGCGCAGCTGCAGAACTGCCCGTGCATTGTCCTGTGGGTGCCGTTCAACGAGGGCTGGGGGCAGTTTGACGCGAAGAATGCGGTTCGCCTGCTCCGCAGGCTCGACCCCACGCGGCTGATCGATCACGCCAGCGGCTGGCATGATCAGGGCGTGAGCGACGTGAAGAGCCTGCACGTGTACTTCAAGCCGTACCGCTTTAAGCCTGACAAAAAGGGCCGCGCGGTCGTCCTGTCGGAGTTCGGCGGGTACAATCTGCCGGTCGCGGGGCACACCTGGAACGCGAAGAACTTCGGCTATAAGGGCTACCAGACGCCTGAGGCGCTGGGTGAGGCGGTCAAAACGCTCTATGAAACGCAGATCGTCCCCGCGTGCAAGTCCGGCCTTGCCGCCGATGTGTACACGCAGCTGAGCGACGTGGAGGACGAGGTCAACGGCTTTGTGACCTACGACCGGCGCGTGGAAAAGCTGCCGGAGGCGCTGATGCGGGCCATTGCGCGGGAGCTGAAAGGAGACTGACCATGAAAAAACGGATTTTGGCGCTGCTTCTGGCGCTGACGCTGCTGGTGCCCGGCGGCTGCACGGTGCGCGACACGGTGCAGATCGTGGAATCCAGCGTTACGACGCTGCAGGAGCTGGCGGACGCTGCGCTGTCCGAGGAGACGGAAGCGCCCGAATCGGGCGAGCAGTTTGTGACCGCCGAGGACCCGGAGGTCACACAGACCGCCGACACGGTCGGCGAGCACGGGTATTATTACGACGCGGAGCACGTCGTTCTGTATCTCGATACCTACGGTCATCTGCCGGACAACTACATGACCAAGGAGGAAGCCCGTGCGCTCGGCTGGGAGGGCGGCAGCGTGGAAGCGTATCAGGCCGGAGCCGCCATCGGCGGCGACTGCTTCGGCAACCGCGAGGGGCTTCTGCTGGAGGGAACAGGAAGAACCTATACCGAATGCGATATCAACACGCTCGGCGGGGACCCTGCGGCTCGGCATTCCTATCGCCCTGCAGGACGTGCTGGTCGGCATATCGTTTCTGGTCATTCTCGCCATCGTCAATTCACTGGGTCTTCTGCAGTCGGCGGGCATGGGCATCGCGGAGAAGGTCTGCGCGTTTGTCATGCTGCTGCCGTCGGCATTTTCGCAGTCCGTGTCTGCGTTCGTCGCGCAGAATACGGGCGCAGGCAAGCCGGAGCGCGCAAAAAAAGCACTGCGTTACAGCGTCGCTGTCTCGCTGTGCATCAGCGTATTCGTGTTCTATTTTAATTTCTTCCACGGCGATCTGCTCGCCGGGATCTTCGCAAACGACCGGGCCGTCATCCTCGAAGCGGCGGACTATCTCAAAGCCTACGCCATCGCCTGTCTGCTGACCTCGTTCCTGTTCTGCTTTGTGGGCTATTTCTCCGGCCTCGGCAAGACCGTCTTTGTCATGGCGCAGGGCATTCTGGGCGCGTTCGGCGTCCGCATCCCCGTGTCGTTCGCCATGTCCCGCCTGCTGAATGTGCGCCTGTTCTACATCGGCCTCGCAACGCCCTGCTCGACCGTCGTGCAGGTCCTGCTGTGCCTGCTCTACTATGTCCATCTGGCCCGCAGAGAAAAGGCTGTCCGGTGAGACAGCCTTCGGTGCGTGCGCGTTCCGTCCGTTTTCAGCAAAATTTTACGCCGTCCCCCGTTGTGACAGGGGACGGCGTTCCGGTTTTAATCTTCGAATTCGTGCGCGTCCTTGAGCACCATGTCCTTGACCTTCATCAGGCGGACCTTGGTAGCGCGGTCGTTTTCCTCGAGCTTCATGGAGATATACTTGATGTTTTTCTCCATTTCCGGGATCATGACATATTCCAGCGCATTGACGCGGCGGCGGGTCTTCTCGATCTCGGAGGCGAGCAGCTGCGTCTTCTTTTCGGCCTGCGCCAGCGCAAGCATATCCTGAAATACGGAGGCCAGCGCGCCCAGCGCATCGTCCAGCTCACCGGACGTCTGCGCGAAGCCGTAGGGGTAAATGGACGCGGCGTCCTCGTTTTTGGTGTGGAACTCGTAGACCGGGACGGAGACAGACATGATGTTCTGGAACGTCATGTCCAACGTCGCCGACTGCTTCGGGTACAAAAGCGCCTGCTGGAGCATTTCGGGGGACATCACGCTCGACGCGACGGTCATGGCGCGGTTGGCCTCCGCAATGCCCTGCTCGACCTTGGCGCGCAGCTCCTTGTTTTCCCGCACGATCAGGAAGAACTGGCGCATCAGCTCGTCGCGCTTGTCCTTGAGCAGCCGGTGGCCGCGCACGGCCGTGCGCAGGCGGCCCTTGAGCCGCGTAAGCTCCATCCGGGTCGGATTGATCGTTTTACTGGCCATGCGAACACCGCCTTACGCCTGCTTTTTGGGCAGGTATTTTTCGATGAACTCCGGCTTGATGCGCTTGAGCTCCGTTTCGGGCAGGATGGACAGCAGCTCCCAGCCGATGTTCAGCGTTTCCTCAATGGAACGGTTTTCTTCGTAGCCCTGACTGACGTAGCGCTGCTCAAATTCCTCGGCAAACTTCGCGTACAGCCGGTCAGTGGGGGAGAGGGCGCTTTCGCCAAGGATCGTTGCAAGCTCCTTCGCGTCCTTGCCGGCGGAATACGCCGCAAAGAGCTGGTTCATGGTGCCTGCGTGATCCTCACGCGTCTTGCCGGGGCCGATTCCCTTGTCCTTCAGTCGCGACAGGCTCGGCAGCACGTCCACGGGAGGAATGACGCCCTTGCGGTACAGATCGCGGCTCAGGATGATCTGGCCCTCGGTGATATAGCCGGTCAGGTCGGGGATGGGGTGCGTCTTGTCGTCCTCCGGCATGGTCAGGATCGGGATGAGGGTGATGGAGCCCTTCTTACCGATCCGGCGGCCTGCGCGTTCATAGAGCGTCGCAAGGTCGGTATAGAGGTAGCCGGGATAGCCGCGGCGGCCGGGGACTTCTTTTCGTGCGGCGGAGACCTCACGCAGCGCCTCGGCGTAGTTCGTGATGTCGGTCATGATGACCAGCACGTGCATCCCGCATTCGAACGCCAGATATTCCGCGGCAGTCAGCGCCATACGCGGCGTTGCGATACGCTCGACCGCCGGGTCGTTGGCAAGGTTCGAGAAGACGACGGTGCGGTCGATGGCGCCTGTGCGGCGGAATTCCTGAATGAAGAACTCCGATTCCTCAAACGTAATACCGATGGCCGCGAAGACAACAGCGAAGTTCGATGCGTCGTCGCCCAGAACCTTCGCCTGACGCGCGATCTGCGCGGCAAGCTGCGCGTGGGGAAGACCGGAGCCGGAGAAGATCGGCAGCTTCTGGCCGCGGACAAGGGTGTTCAGACCGTCGATCGTGGAAATGCCGGTCTGGATAAATTCGTTCGGATAGTCACGCGCGGCAGGGTTCATCGGAAGACCGTTGATGTCCTTCATTTCGGCGGCCAGAACCTCCGGGCCGCCGTCCTTCGGGTGGCCCATGCCGTCGAAGACGCGGCCGAGCATATCCTCGGACACGGCCAGCTCCAGCGGGTGGCCCAGGAAGCGGATCTTGCTGTCCTTCAGGTTGATGCCGGCGGAGTTTTCAAACAGCTGCACGACGGCGGTATCGCCGCTGCACTCCAGAACCTTGCAGTGCCGGACCTCGCCGTTCGGCAGCTCCAGCTCGGCCAGCTCGTCGTAGGTGACGCCCTCGACGTTTTTGACGATCATCAGAGGCCCGGAGACCTCACGGATGGTACGGTATTCGCGGATCATTCAGCCTCAGCCTCCTTTGCAACTTCTTCGATCTGCTGCTCCATATCGGATACGATCTTCGCGTAAACGTCCCGATACGTGTCCGCCGGAACGGTCTTCGCACGGCCGATGGCGGCACGGGCCGCGATGGCATAGAGCTTCCAGATATCCGCGCCGCGCTCGATGGCCGCGTCGCAGAGGTCTTTGTACCGGAGGATCAGCTCCAGCAGCCGTGCCTGCCGGTCAAACGACGAATACTGGTCGTTCTCCAGGAACGCGTTCTGCTGCAAGAAGTCCTCGCGGATCATCTTCGCGGATTCCAGAGTCAGGTTGTCCGCCGGAGACAGCGCGTCCTGACCGACCAGCTTGACGATCTCCTGCAGCTCTGCTTCCTTCTGCAAAAGCGCCATGGCGCGGCCGCGGTTCTGCATGAAGCTGCGTCCCAGATTCTCGTCGCACCAGCCCTTGAGCGTGTCAAGGTACAGCGAATAGCTCGTCAGCCAGTTGATGGCCGGGAAATGGCGCGCGTAGGCCAGCGAAGCGTCCAGACCCCAGAAGACCTTGACGATGCGCATCGTCGCCTGCGAGACAGGCTCGGAAATATCGCCGCCCGGAGGGGAGACAGCGCCGATGGCGGTCAAAGAGCCGCGCCGCTCGTCCGCGCCGAGGCATTCGACGCAGCCCGCGCGCTCGTAGAACTGCGCGAGACGGGAGGCCAGATACGCGGGGTAGCCCTCTTCGCCGGGCATCTCTTCCAGACGGCCCGACATTTCGCGCAGGGCCTCGGCCCAGCGGGAGGTGGAGTCGGCGATAACGGCGACGTCATAGCCCATGTCGCGGAAATACTCCGCGATGGTGATGCCGGTGTAGATGGACGCTTCACGCGCCGCGACTGGCATATCGGAGGTGTTTGCAATCAGGACTGTGCGCTTCATCAGGGGTTCGCCGGTGTTGGGGTCGTGCAGCTCCGGGAACTCCATCAGAACGTCGGTCATCTCGTTGCCGCGCTCGCCGCAGCCGATGTAGACGACGATATCGACGTCCGACCACTTTGCCAGCTGGTGCTGCACGACGGTCTTGCCCGAACCGAACGGGCCGGGGACGGCGGCTGTGCCGCCCTTGGCCAGCGGGAACATGGTGTCGATGATGCGCTGGCCGGTCATAAGGGGCTGCGAGGGGGTAAATTTCCGGTCATACGGACGAGCCACGCGCACGGGCCACTTCTGCATGAGGCTTAAATGCTCCTCGCCCTTTTCCGTTTCCAGCACGCAGACTGTCTGCTCGACGGTAAATTCGCCGGATTTGATCTCCTTGACGGTGCCCGCCATTTTGGGCGGCACCATGATCCTGTGCAGAACGGCGCTCGTCTCCTGCACGGTGCCGATCACGTCGCCGCCGGAAACCTTGTCGCCCTTCTTGACCGTGGGCGTGAAGGCCCACTTCTTTTCACGGTTCAGCGCCGGAACCTGTACGCCGCGGGCGATGGTTTCTCCGCAGCGGTCGCGGATCTCGGTCAAGGGGCGCTGGATACCGTCGTAAATATTTTCGAGCATACCGGGCCCAAGCTCGACGGAGAGGGGCATGCCGGTCGTCGTGACCTCGGCGCCGGGGCCGAGGCCGCTCGTTTCCTCATAGACCTGAATGGAGGCCGAGCCGCCCGTCATATTCAGGATCTCACCGATCAGCTGCTGCTTGCCGACGCGGACGACGTCTGCCATGTTGGCGTCTTCCATCCCCTCGGCAACAACAAGCGGGCCGGATACCTTTACAATTCTACCTGACATTTCATCGAATCCTTTCTGTATTCAAGGATGCTGTTTAAAGAATATTCGAGCCGACCGCGCGTTCGACAGCGGCGTTCAGCGCGTTCATGCCGAGCCCTTTGCAGCCGCCTGCGCCGGGGATCAGAATGACCGCCGGGGTAACGCTGGACGCGTATTTTTCGATCTGCGCGTGCAGCGCCTCGGCATACGTCTCGGTCACATAGATGATCGCGTATGCGTCGGACTGCCTTGTGAGGCGGTGGAAGACCTCCGCCGCTTCCTCGGCGGAGTCCACGGGGAACACGGCGAGGCCCAGAGCCGCAAAGCCCATGACGCTCTCGCGTTCGCCCAGAACTGCGATTTTATACATACCGCTCACCTCGCTCATTGATACAGATCCCGCAGCCGTGCGCGGATCGTGTCGGCGGGCAGCCCCGCCTGCAGGCCGCTTATGATCATGCGGGCCGCTGAAATTTCATTTTCCAGCGCACAGAGATAGGCGATGACGACCTGCTCCCCGAATACGACCGACTTTGCCTTGGCGAAATACGCTGTGAGCGTGTTGTCGCACAGCCGTTCAAACGCAGTCAGAGAGCCAGACTGCGACTCGTCGCCCGCCTGCGCGGCGGCGAAGAGCGCAGTGTTCGCAAACAGCGGCGCAAACGGCTCGTCCTGCGCAAGCACCTGGCAGATCTCCTCCGCCGGAACGCTCCCGCCGGGAACGAGGACGCTCTTTAAAAACGCAGCGTCCTTGTGCATACGCCGTGCACGCACGGCGGCGCGCAGATTCGCGCTGTCCGCCTGCAGCTGCGCATAGCCCATCAGGAACGCGCTTCCGACCTGCGCGGCGGTTTCGTGATACTCGGCAAAATACGCGCGGTCGAGGATCAGATCGGCCAGCTGCGGGTCGGCGCTTCTCGAAAGCGCGTCGCGCGCAGTCTGCATTGCGGTCAGAACGGCCTGCGGGACGCTTCCGGACTCGCCGGTTTCATAGGCAGTTTTGAGCGCCTGCGCGTCTGCGCGGCCAGCGCCGGAGAGCAGGGGAGCCGGGTCTATCCCGACGGCCTCGGCCTTGACGATCGTCTTGGCGTTGTGATAGTCATAGCGCATACGAAACAGCGATACAACGCCGTCCTTCGGCGCAAGCGCCTCCACCTCGGAAAACACGGCGGCGCGCCGGTCGTTCAGCGCCTTGTCAAGCCCGACAGCCAGCACATCGGCATAGCCGCAGCTCTCCAGGATTCGCGCCGCCTCCTGCACGGAGGAGCCGAGCATCCGCCCGGCCTTCTCCGCGTTGAGCAGCTGCGGCTCCTTTGCGCGCAGATACGCCGAAATAAACAGATACTCCGTGTCCTTGCACGCTTTTACTTTCTTTTTTTGTTCCGTCACGTCAGCCTCCCGGCCTCAGCCAAACAGGCAGGCCGCAACCTTGCCGGAAAGCGCGGGCCGCAGGCCGCTTATCATTGTGCCGATTGAGCAGTTCGTCTCGACCAGCCCGTCCTTCAGCACCACGCCGCCGCGCATTGGCCTCGTTTCGGCGGAAAGCGTCAGCTTTGCTGCCTTCCCGGCCTTCTGGAGCAGCGCGTTCGCCTGCTCCGCGACGGCCTGTCCGACCCGTTCGCGGTCCTCTGTGCAGAAGATCAGCTCCTCGCTGCCGGACGCGCTTGCCCGTGCGGCAAGCTGCGCGCAGAGCTTCGTATACTCTGCCGTGGGGAGCGAGAGAAGCTGCTGCTCCGCCTGCCGGAAGGCGGCGTCGACGAGCGCCTGCTTCGTTTCGAGCAGCTGCCGCCGCGCGGCCATCCGGGCCGCGCCCTGATCGCGTTCGAGCTGCTTATCGGCCTCGGCCTGTGCTTCCGCCGTCAGCCGCTGCTGCTCAAGCTCGATCCTGCGGTCATAGTCCGCGCGGAGCTGCGCTGCCTTTTCCCCGGCCTGCGCGCGGATCGCGGCGGCCTCGGCCTCGGCATCGGCAAGGATGCGCGCGGAAATTTTTTCAATTCCGTTCATTGCTTCACCCTCTTCTGCGGGGTTACTTGCTGATATTGATGATCATCAGCATGGAGGCCAGCAGGGAAAGGATCGCGTAGAACTCGACCGTGACGCACAGCACCATGCCCTTGGACCAGTGGTCGGGCTTCTTGGCCAGCAGATTGATGGACGCGCAGGCCACGCGGCCCTGTGCAATCGCGGAGATCATGCCGCCGAGCGCCATAGGCAGGCAGGCGACAAAGTACTGCAGGCCCTGCGTGATGCTCAGTTCGGGCAGAGCGCCGGACAGCAGGCCCATGCGGAAAATGGCGAAGAACCAGACGACGAGGCCGTACAAACCCTGCGTGCCGGGGATGACCTGAAGGATCAGGACCTTGCCGAACTTTGCCGGATCCTCGCACAGAAGACCCGCGCCGGCCTCACCGGTCATGCCGGTGCCCTTTGCCGAACCGATGGCGCACAGCGCCGCCGCAAGACCCGCGCCCAGAAGCGCCAGAGCCAGACCGCCGAAAGCGTCAAAAAATGCTTGCATGATAGAGTTCCTCCTTAAGATTGAATATCCACGTATTTTGTATTGATTGCCAGAGGCTTGAACGGCCTGCCGCCGTCCTTGTAGAATTTACCGAAGTATTCCAGACACTGCAGACGCAGATCGTGGACGTAGCAGCTCAGCAGGTTCAGCGCGAAGTTGAGTCCGTTGCCGAGCATCGACACGATCAGGAAGATGACCACGTTCCCCGGGATCGCGCCGAGCGTATTGAAGACCGAGGCGATGACAGAGCCTGCCAGCATCAGGGTCATCAGTCTGGAATACGAAAGAATATCGCCGAAGTAGCCCGTCACATGGTTGTAGACCGAGCCGAAGATCGCCGTGACCTTGCCGAAGCCCTTCGCGCTCCAGCCGGAGCCGACCACGACCATGCCGATGCCGACGTACAAAACGATGTTCGTCACGCCGAGCGCCATGCACGCGATGCCCGCGAACACGACCCACCAGGTCAGCTCTTCCCAGATGGCGTCCATGATCTCGCCCTTCTTGAGCTTTTCAACGAAGCTGATGGCCATGCCGGTCACGATCTGGACAAAGCCGAGCGCCATGGCGCCGATGAGGATCGTGATCGTGTCGTCGAGCGGGGTGAAGAGCGAGGGGAGCGCCTTGAACGTCGTATTGGGGTTGATGATCCCCGCCAGCTGCGGCAGGAAATCGCCGAAGAAGCCGCCCGTCAGCGCGCCCATGATAAATGTGCTGATGCCGCAGGAGAACATGAGGCCGAACATCTGTCCGCTCGTGCCCTTGGGCCGGGCTTTTTTCGTGATGATGATCGAAGCGAGGATCATCAGAAGCCCATAGCCCATGTCCGCCATCATGATGCCGTAGAACAGAATGAAAAACGGCGCCATGAGCGGGTTCGGGTCCACGCCGTCGTAGGCGGGGAGGGAATACATCTCCGTGACCATGTTTAACGGCCACGTCAGTTTGTTGTTCTTGAGCTTGACCGGCACGTCCGGATATTCCTCCGGCGACGGGTCCCCCAGCTCCCATGCGCAGCAGAATTTCTCCAGCAGCGCCTCAAGCTTCGGCACGTCCTCACACGGCACCCAGCCGTCCAGACAGAAGGTCCGTTCTGAGTGTGCCAGCCGGTCTGCGGCCTGCGCCTTCGAGATCTCCTGCGTGCAGCGATCGGCTGCCAGCCGGATGGCGGGCACGTCGCCCGCAAGCGCTGTGAGCTTGTCCGTCAGACGCTTGTCCTCCTGCTCGCAGGCGGCGAGCTTTTCGTCCGTCAGGCGGATGTTTTCCTCCGCCGTGCCCGCTGCACCGTCGAAGCCGGCCGGCGTGAAGCCGAATTCGCGCAGCGCGGACGCTGCGGCGTCATATGCGCCCTTGTGGACGATCACCAGCAGATACTGGCTCTGCAGGTCGGCGCTGATGCGTTCGACCTGCGCTTCGCCTGCGGCTCCGTAAACGGTCTCGCGCAGCGCGTCAAGCTCTGTCTGCGCCGGAACGGTACCGAGCAGCACGCGCGCGTGCTGCGTCCCGCCTGTTTCCAGCGGCAGATCGAGCGTCCGCCACGGCACGAAGCTCTCGCGCAGCGCCGTGAGGCGGCTCTTTTCCGCCTGATTGCGGCTGCGTGCGTCCTGCGTGTCCAGCGCCTCCTGCGCCGTCTGCACAGCCGCGCGGTACGCGTCGTCGTCAAACAGCTCGCCGAGCGTCTTTTCCGGCCGGGCGGAGAACATCCCGCCCTTTTTCGTTTCATAGTGCTTGAGCGTTTCCAGCGCGGAGGCGAGTGCGGCGGATGTCTGGCTCAGCGCGTCCGCGCCTCCGCCGTCTGCTGTGCGGAACAGCTGCGTCTGCTGCGCTTCGGTCAGCGCCTCGGGCGAGCCGATCTCGACGCTTCCGAGCAGCTGCAGCTCACGAATGAGCTGATCCTGTTCCTCCGCGATGCCGCACAGCCGAATTTTTTTCATTTTTAAGATTGCCATTCGCTGTCCCAGATCCTCTCTACGATCATTGCCGCCGCTGCGCCGGACCGGCTGGCTGCCGCCTGCTCCAGTGCCCGGCACTGCGCGGCTGTTTTGCTGTTCAAATCCGTTTCAAATGCCGCTGCCTGCTTTCCGGCCTGCCGCTTCGCCTCGCGCATACGCTCCTGCGCGCCGGATATCACGGCGTTCAGACGGGCTGTGCCGTCCTTTTCGGCCTGTACGGCCAGCTCGGCGGCCTCCGCACGTGCCTGCTCGCAGATCGCGCGGGCCTGTTCCTCCGCTGCGGCGATCTGTGCGAGCTCCTGCATCGCCATTTCCATCACCTCCTTCATGTACACCCTGCGGCGCTGCTTTTCCAAAACAGCGCCGCATCATATTTTCCAGAACAATACAGAAAATGCTCTATATATTATGTACAGAATGTACTCGATTTTGTAATTCTAGCATAGCCGTTAAGAAACTGCAATAGATATCGATAAAAAAATGCCTAAATAGGCGTTTTCGACAAAATCCATAATTGGCTCTGGTTTTTTCAAATGTGTGCGTATATAATAAAAAATTGCATATGGAGGGACTGGCATGGAACAGATTCTGAGCGGCTACTGCCGCACGATCGACGCTTCGCGGATGGTCCTGGTAGAGGACGGCGAGGCGGACTGCGATTTTGAAGTCTGCGCCTATCGGGACGTCTGCCAGATCGGGCAGCAGATCGCGCAGCTGCAAAAAACGGAGGAACGGACATGAACATTTGTCTTTACGGCGCGTCAAGCCCTGCGCTTGACCGCGCATATTTTGACGCGGCGGAGGAATTCGGCCGCCTGCTGGCAAAAAACGGCCACACGCTCGTCTACGGAGGCGGCGCGCAGGGCGTTATGGGCGCTGCAGCACGCGGCGCTGCGGACGCGGGCGGAAAAATCACCGGCATCGCGCCGAACTTTTTAAATGTAGACGGCATTCTGTTTGACCGCTGCACCGAGTTTATCCTGACGGACACCATGGCCGAGCGCAAGGCCGCCATGATCGCCCATGCAGACGCGTTCGTCATGGCCCCCGGCGGCTTCGGAACGCTCGAGGAGTTTTTCGAGGTGCTGACGCTCAAGCAGCTTGGCCGCCATAACCCGGCCATCGCCATTCTCAACACGAACGGCTTCTATGATAAACTGCAGGAATTTGTCCTGTCCGCCGTGGAGCAGCGCTTCATTCGCTCCGCCTGCCTGAGCATTTACGCTCTCTGCCCCACACCGGCGGATACGCTGACGTATCTGGAGCAGTACGACCCAGCTGTCCTCGACGTGCGGCATCTGAAGAACATCTGAGCGCCCTGCGCCTGTACGCAAGGCGGATATGGATCAAAATAACGGGAGGAATCGCAGCATTCTGCGGTTCCTCCCGTTCCATTTTCAAAAATCCGGGTTATGCCTTTGCCATCAGCTCGGCGGCGGGCAGGACGGCGCTGACGTCGGCCTGCGCCATTTTGCCTTCGTCAAACAGGGAGGCGATGTCCGGATTGATCGGCAGGCGCGCGAGGACCGGGAGCGAGAATTGCAGCGCCAGCTCGTCCAGCCTGCTTTTGCCGAAGATCTCGACGCGTTTGCCGCAGTCCGGACACTGGAAATAGCTGTAGTTCTCCACAAAGCCGTAGACCGGTACGTTCATCATCCGCGCCATGTTGACGGCCTTGGAGACAATCATGGACACGAGGCTCTGCGGGCTTGTGACGATCACCACGCCGTCGACCGGCAGCGACTGGAACACCGTCAGCATCACGTCGCCTGTTCCGGGCGGCAGATCGACGAACATATAATCCACATCGCCCCAGCAGACGTCCGTCCAGAACTGCTTGACCGCGCCGCCGATGACCGGGCCGCGCCAGATGACGGGGTCTGTCTCGTTCGGCAGCAGCAGATTGATGGACATGACCTTGACGCCCTCGGGCGTCTCGGCGGGGAGCATACCGTCGTCGCTGCCCACGATCTGCTCATGCAGACCGAAGGCTCTGGGGATGGACGGGCCGGTGACGTCCGCGTCGAGAATGGCCGTTTTATAGCCCAGCTTCTGCATGGCGACAGCCAGCATCGACGTGACGGTCGACTTGCCGACGCCGCCTTTGCCGGAGACGACCGCAATGACCTTTTTGACATTTGATTTCTTGTTCGGCTCTGCCAGCAGGCTCTCCGGCTTGCGGTCAGAGCAGCTTTCTCCGCAGCTGGAACAGTTGCCGCTGCATCCGCTCATAAAAAACACTCCTTTTTGTGTCGTTTGCTGTTATTCTACCACCAAAGCGGGAAAAGTCAAACGTCCGCATGGCGGTTCTGGATGAGGCTCCGCAGTTCGTCGTGCGCATGGATGAGCGCGTCGGCGTTTTTCTGGAATTCTGCCCAGCGCGCATCAACCTGTGCACCGGCCTCAGCCAGGATCCTGTCTGCCTGTGCCTGTGCGTCCTGTACGATCTGCCCGGCCTGCTGCTTTGCGTCCTGTAAGATCGCCTCGCGCTGCCGCTGCGCCTCGTCCGTCTTCTGCACCATCTCGGCTGTCGCAGCCTTGACGGAGGCAAGATACTGGTCGGCAGCGGCCTGCGCAGCCTCGAACACGCCGTTTACCTGAATGGCTGCCTCGGCGATGGAACCGGCGGATGCGATGCGCAGCGTCCGGTCCTCCAGCTGCTGCCGCAGCGCCTGATTCTCTGCTAGACTGTCCTCATAGCGCTTCCGCTGCTCATAGAGAATGTCCAGCAGCTCCGCACGGCTGAGCCGTCTGAGATCCTTATCGGTCATGATATCTGCTCCTTTCCTGTTTCTGTACGGTCAAACGCATCCGTGCGCTGCCTGCCAGAACGCCTTGGCAAAGGCGAAGACCTCGCGCAGCGTGTAATTGACCTTCAAGATCCACGGCCAGGTATCGCTTGCTTGGCCGTATGGCTCCATGGAGAGCGTCCGCGCGATATACTTGGCGCGGCACATATGAAAATCGCTCGTAACGATCAGCACGCGCGACGTATCAAGCCCCGCCGCCTCGGCAAGCTTCGCCGAAAACAGCAGATTTTCCCGTGTGTTGGAGGCCTTGTCCTCCTCGATGATCCGGGACGCGTCCACGCCGTGCTCGATCAGGTACCGGGCCATGACGGACGCTTCCGTATCCGCCTCGTCCGGCCCCTGGCCGCCGGAGACGATCACGGTCCTGTCCGGGTGCTCCTGCATGAATTCGAGCGTTTTATCCAGCCGCTTTTTTAGCGTCAGCGACGGCCCGCCGCCCTGTACCTGCGCGCCGAGCACGACGACAAACTCAGGCGTCTGCTCCTTTGTCATCACACTGTCTCGTCCCTGCACGGCAATATACCCCATCGCACCGAAAATCACCGCCATACCTGCGGCGGTCAGGCCGGTCAGAAGACGGCTCCAATGCTTCGGCGCGTTCTTTTTCTTCAAGAGCCGCAGCGCCAGCAGCACCGCCGCAAGCAGCAGCAGACAGACGCCCGTCATGCCGATATGCAGCGGCAGCGCCAGACACACCGCGCCGAGCACTGTAAGCAGCGCAATCACCCAAACCGGAATCATGTTGCACCCTCCAAATCAGACGAAAGCCGCTCCCACTCGTCCATCAGGCCGGTAAGCGCATCGTCGCAGGTCTGCTTTTCTGCCATCAGCCGCGCCAGTTCCTGATAATCGGATGCGGCGGCTTCAATCTGCGTATCCAGCTGAGCGGAAAGCTGCTCTTGCTTTTCAATCTCACGTTCCAGCGCACGGACTTGCTTTTCCAGCATCTTGCTGCCGGAGGTCTTCGGTTTTTCCTTGCGCTCCTTTTTGGGCTTTTCCGGCGCGGGAGCCGCGATGGCCTCCTTTTCTTTGATGGAACGGTATTTTTCATATCCGCACGGGAAGTCCCGGATATGCCCGTTTTCCAGCTCCCAGATCCGCGTGGCGAATTTGTTCACGAAATAGCGGTCGTGGGACACGAAGATCAGCGTTCCCTCATAGTCCTCCAGCGCATCCTCGATCCACTCGCGCGAGGCGATATCGAGGTGGTTCGTCGGCTCGTCGAGGACGAGCAGGTTGATCTTCTCATCCATCAGCATACACAGCCGCAGACGGCTCTGTTCGCCGCCGGACAGGCTCGAAACGGTCTTGAACACGTCCTCGCCCTCGAACAGATACGCGCCCAGCCGGTCGCGCGCGGTCTGCACGGTGCAGTTTTTTTCATAGAGCATCGTGTCCAGCAGCGTCCGTTCGGGGTGGGCGAAGTGAATGATCTGCGGCAGGTAGGCCCACTTGACCGTGGGGCCGAACTTCACGCGGCCCGCACCGGCCTCCTCGCCGAGCAGGAGCTTTAAAAACGTGGACTTGCCGGTCCCGTTGTCGCCCAGCAGCGCAATGCGTTCGCCGCCCGCGACCTGCAATTCGACGTCCGAAAACAGCGTCCTGCCGTCATACGCCTTGCCGAGTCCCTTGACGGACAAAACCTCGTCGCCGAAAAAGTCCCGCTGGGCGAAGCGCGCCCGCAGGGTCTTCTCCTGCGTGGGCCGGTCGGTCTTTTCAATGCGCTCCATGCGGTGCTGGATGGACATGGCGCGGCGGTAGAGCGTGCGGTTGTTGATGCCCCAGCCCTTCATGCGCTCGAGCGTGAAGCCGAGCTGGCCGAGCTTGGCCTGCTCCTTTTCATACTGCTTCAATTGCAGGTCGAAACGCGCCTGCTTTTCCTGCACGTAGAACGAATAGTTGCCGGAATAAAATTCTGCCTTCCCATCGTGCAGCTCGATGATGCGGGTCACGACGCGGTCAAGAAAATACCGGTCGTGGGAGATGGTCAGGACGGTTCCCCTGAATTTTTCAATATAGCCCTCGAGCCATTCGACCGCGTGCATATCCAGATGGTTCGTCGGCTCGTCGAGCAGCAGGATATCCGTCTTTTCCAGCAGCAGCCGCGCCAGATTCACGCGCGTCTTTTCGCCGCCGGAAAGGCTGTCAAAGTCCTGCTGCCGCTGCGCGGCGGGGATGCCAAGACCGTTGCAGATCTTGTCGGTCTGCATATCCGTCTCATAGCCGCCGCCAGTCTGAAAGCGCGTGGAAAGCGCGTCGTATTCGGCAAGCAGCGCCTTGTCCGGCTGCGCGGCCATCTGCTCTTCCAGACGGCGCATTTTACTCTGGATATTCGCAAGCTCCCGGAACGCCGTGCGCAGCACGTCCTCTACCGTATAGCCCGCCGGGTAATGCGGGATCTGGGAGATAAGGCCGACCTTCCGGCCCGGCGCGAAGCGCACCTCGCCGGTGTTGTAGTCCAGCTCTCCGGTCAGTATTTTGAAGAGCGTCGTCTTGCCCGCGCCGTTTCGCCCGAGCAGGCCCACACGCTCGCCTGCCTGAATGTCAAAGCTCACGCCGTCGAGCAGATTCGTGTCGGCGTCGAAGCTCTTGACCAGGTCCTTTACAGATAGATCGATCATGGATGTTCCTCTTTATTCTGCGGCGGTTTCAGTCTCCGCTGTCATCGCCCATCAGCGGCCGGATGACGCCTGCGGCGTCGAACCGGGTATCGTGGGAGGTCGTGACGAAAACGAGCTGCGTGGCCGGATCCGGCAGCACCTCGACCATGGCCTCGGTCATGGTCATTACGTCGTTGGCCTTTTCTGTCGTGATATACACGCGGCTGGCATACTGCGCGACGGACGGGACCGTCGTGCCCAGCGCGAGGCGGATGGAGCTGCCGGTCAGATTCGCGCCCAGCGTCTCCGCGCAGTCCTCCAATGCGGCGACCTGCGTGATAGCCTCGGCGTCCCATGCAATGGAGCTGTCGTCCGGTACGGTGAAGTTATCGAACAGCACCTCGTCAAACCCGCGTGCGTCAAGCTCCAGCGCGATGGCAGCCAGATAACTGCGCGCGTCGAGCGAGTCGGGCCGCAGCCAGTAGCACCGCCGCTCGTCCATCCACAGATCGCCGGAGGTCGTCGTCAGGGCGGAAGAATAGTGCTTGGCGACAAAATTCGGGTCGGAGAACGCGGGCACGCGGGCGATCACGATCAGGTCCGGCGTTTCGGTCAGCTCCTTTATGAGCGCGTCGCAGGCGGCGATGTCCGCGTCTGCCGTCTGGGCGTCGGCGATGTCGGTCGAATAATAGAAATTGCCGAGCGGGCTTTTGACGTCGATGAGCACGGCGTTATAGCCGTCCGCGTCGGCCAGCGCCTGCCGCACCTCGTCCACGCTGTTTGCCAGCATGGTCGTGGAGATATAAAAGCCATGCAGCTGCACCGCGTTCGGGTCGACGTCCGTTTCCTCGGCAGCGGCGGACAGGATCGTTTCAAATGGATAGTCCTCTGCGTCGGCGGGCGCTTCCGGCATCTGCGGGGTGCGCTGGAGCTTCTGCGTTTTGTCAAAATACACGCCGTTTGGCGAATACACGACGTAGCGGCCCAGATAGCTGATGCGCGCGAGAATGAGCAGGCCGAGCAGAACGACGGTCAGCAGCGCGATCAGCGCAATGCGCCGCAGCGTCCGCTTGTTGCGGTAGGAAAAAATACGCATGGGGTTCTCCTTCCTCCCGTCACGCTTCCGGCAGCGCGGCGGTCACGCGGCACCAGTCCTCCTGCTGTTCGGTGGAGATGATCTGAAGCCCGTTTTGTTCCAATGCGGCCAGAACCTCCGCAAGGCGCGTGTTAAGAATTCCGGAGCAGATGAACACGCTGTCCTCCTGCAAAAATTCCGGCACGACGCGGCTCAAGGGAATGATGACGTCGGCCACGATATTGGCCAGCACCACATCGTAATGTCCCCTGAGCGATTCCATCATGGCCCTGTCTCCGATCACGTCGCCGGTGACGGCGGTAAAGCGGTCGGAGAAGATCTGGTTGATGGCGGCGTTTTCCCGGGCAATGTCCTCGGCCTTGGGGTCAATGTCCACGCCCGTGGCGTGGGCCGCGCCGAGCAGGACGGCAGTGATGGACAAAATGCCGCTGCCGCTGCCGAGATCGAGCACGCGCTCGCCGCCCTGAATGGCCCGTTCCAGCTCGCGCATACACATCTGCGTGGACGCGTGCGCGCCGGTGCCGAAGATCATGCCGGGGTCGAGCAGGACCTCGACGCGGTTTTCCGGGTTTTCCGGGTGCAGCCACTCCGGAACGACCAGCAGCCGTTCGCCGATGGGCAGCGGCTGATAGTACCGCTTCCAGTTGTTTTCCCAGTCCTCGTCCTTGACGTTTGCCAGCTGCACGTCGAGAGAGCCGAAGTCCACGGTCGGGTACTGCGCGCGCAGCGCGGCCAGCTGGCTTTTCAGACTTTCGACCGTTTCCGGCACGGAAGCGTTCTGCTCCAGATACAGCCGGATCTGCGAAAGTCCCTGCATCTGCTTTTCCAGATCCTCGTCTACATAGTCCCAGTACTGGCGGTTCTGCTCCAGAAATTCATGAAACTGCTCCTGATCGTCGATGATGAAGCTGTCAAAGCCCAGCACGGTCAGCCGGTCGCAGACAAGGTCAATGGCCGCCGGAGCCGTTTTGATGGTCAGTTCGATCCACTGCATGATAGTCCTCCCGATCTCCAAGGCGGAGATCTTTCAAATTGCAATATTTGTTCTATTTTACACGAAACCGGAGCAAATGACAAGTAGGGAGATTCTGATTCGATCACCGGGATGCCTCCGGCGGCCCCAGCTTTTCCATCCTGCGGGAAGCTGTTTGATGGAAAGAATCAGCGCCCGGCTTCGCAGAGGGGCCGGGCGCTGTGCCTGAGGGGGGAAAAGGGGGGTCGCGAAGGGTTATGATACTGCGGGCAGCTTCACAAGGGGCGCATACCGGTGTTTGGATACCCGCCGTACATACGGTGGCTGCAGCACCTATCGCGCTGCGTAGTTCCGGCTGTGCCGGTTGTAGTGTCAGCATCACTGGTCACTAGAAATACTTATATCGCTGGTGTAGTTCAGGCCGTTGTAATAATAGATCGCGTTGAGCCAATAACTGATATTGGCTGACAAGCTGGTTCGGTCGATAACATACTGTCCGCCTTCAACCCATCCCGTAACAGCCGCAGGACCTGGCGACCATATTACATTGGCAGCGTTAAAATTGGGAATATTGGTCTCAATGCGAAAGACCAAACGGTCGCCTGTAACAGGATAGACCGGGACGATGTTAAACGTATACTTGACCTGATCCATCGTCTGCCTCATGCTGTCGGTGTAGGTTCTGCCGTTATAGACATAGGAAGCTGTTATCGTGCAGTCAACGGTCGAAGTAACATATGCCCCTTCAGGTGCCTTATTCCATTTAATATCGGCCGGGGTGACCGTCCATGTAACATTCGCAACGTTGAAGTCGGGAATGTTGGAGCTAACGCCGTAAAAATTCTTGTATTCATACAGATTGCAGTAAATCTTAAAGGAATATCTTCCTTTGTTTTCATGGTAGATGGCCGTGATCTCCGCTTTCACAGCTTTATACTTATCTGCACTGTTCATCCGCTTCAGATGATAGTAGAAAGTGGCACGGGGCAGTTGAGCGATTGTGAGAAGAATATCCAGAGAATGTCTTTGCCTCAGCTTTTGAACTACCTGCGTTTTCTGCGCTGGCGTCGCTCGTCTTCCAAAACCAAGGCTTGCAAGTTTTTTAGGTAATCGTTCTCCGCACGCAGTCTCTGCACTTCGGCTAGCAGATCTTCTTCCACCTGCTTCGGCAACTGCTTTGGCGGACGGCCTTTGCTGCTGCGGCCACGCCGTTCGATGGCTAACCCTTCCGGCCCTTCTTCCAGATAAATGCGTTCCCAACGCTCTATAATTTTATGGTCGTTAATTCCAAATTCCTGCATCGCTGCATAGATACTCAGATGTTCTTTTTCCATGGTTTCTACAACCATTCTCTTGAATTCCGGCGTATATCGTTTGTTTGGTACTCCTTTTGGCATAGCAAAACACCCCACTTGTTAGATAGTATATCATACTGTCTAACAAATGGGGTGCAGTTCAAACTGTACGTGCCGGTTCTTGATGGTTGCAGGATGGTTCATGAGATCGGTCAGGGCCGGTGGGAGAGGCTTCAGTCTGCGTCCTCCGGGTCCGGCAGGTCGACGATGATCGGTTCGTGGTGGACGGCGGGCAGGAATTTTGTCAGAATATCCTGCGTGGAGACGGCCAGCGTCGAGGTGTTGATGCGCGGGTGGCAGCCGATGCGGGCGGAGGCGGCGATCGGCTTGTCCAGCACGAGCTGGACGGCGTTTTCCGTATCGTTCATCAGGCCGAGCACGCTGACGGAGCCGGGCGTGATGTCCAGATATTTCTCCATATCCGCCGGGTCCGCAAACGACAGCCGTGCCACGCCCAGCTGCTTGAAAAGATCCTTCGTCTTGAATACCTTTTCGCCTTCCAGCATCAGCAGATAAAATTGCGTCTTCTGCCGGTTGCAGAGGAATAGATTTTTACAGATCTTCTCGCCGAGCACCTGCTCGACGGCCTCGCAGGCCTCGATGGTGTCCGCGTGCTCGTGATCGACGCGGGCATAGGGAATTTGCAGCTCGTCCAGCAGCGCATAGCAGCGCTGCTCCTTTTCCAGCCGCTCCGAAACATTGCCCGGACGGCCCTCGTACCGTACAGGATCGATATACATATCTGTCAGCCGTTGCGGATGTAGAGTTCCGCAGCCTGCACCTCTTTCTCATAGGGATTTAAGTATCGGTTCACAATGTCCGCGACGCCTCCCGCGTCGAGCACATAGTAAGACCCGCTTGTGAAGTTCGCGGCATAGCCGGGCAGCGTCGCGGAGGCGATGTCGCTGCGGCCGCAGAGCAGGAAGCTCTCTGCCAGCCACAGAAGGTTGGCCTTCGTCAGATTTGTGTTGGTGTGCTCCAGCACCAGCTTGACGGCCTTCGACAGGTGGAGCATCCCCTTCGGCGATATCCACTGCCGGAGCGCCGAGGAGACGAGCGACCGCTGCACCTCGATGCGCCCAAGGTCGGCTGTTGCGTAGCCGGAGCGGAAGCGCGCGACCTGCATGGCCTGCTCGCCGTTCAAATGCTGCCTCCCGGCCTGCAGATCGATATTCAGCCCCTGCGCGGGGTCCGAGTAGTGCATATCGACCGGCACATCGAACGTGATGCCGCCCATCAGATCGACCAGCTGCTCAAACACGCTCAGATCGACCACGGCGTAGCCGTCCGGCTCAAAGCCGATGATCTCCGACACGCGCAGCAGCAGCTCCTGCATCCCGGCCTCTCCGCCGCCGGCCCAGCCGTAGGCGGAGTTGATCTTCGGGACCGAATACTCGCAGTAGATCAGCGTGTCGCGCGGGATGGAGACGAGATGAATGGCCTTTTCCGTGCGGTCAATGTTCAGCAGCAGCATGGAGTCGGTACGGTAGCCGCCCTCGTCCGTGCCTGCGACGAGGATGGTCGCACAGCCTTTTTTGCGGGCGGAAAGCGCGGCCTCGCTCTGCGGTGCGCGGGCGATCAGAAAATGAAACACCGCCGCGCCGATCGTCAGCAGCAGAACCAGCACCAGCGCAATGCGCAGTCCGTGCCGCCGCTTCGGCTTTTCCGGCCTTCTGCGCCGCCGTGATTCCGGCTGCGCAAGCTTTTCCTCCTGCTCGGCGCGTGCGCTGCGCTCGTCGTCGCTCAGCCCCTGCGTGTAGAGCCATTCGGCGTATTCCGCTGTGCTCCTGTGCGCGTTCGCGTGCTTCTGTGCGGCCTTTTTCTGCTTCATATGCGCGGCACGCTCCTGTTCAAATGCCTGCTGGCGCTCGGCTCTTGCAAGCCGCTCCTGCTCCCGGATGCGCTCGTATTCCGCGCGCCGTGCACGCTGGTACGCGGGCTTGGACTGCTCGTAGAACGTCAGCGGAGCCTCCGGCTCCTTCTGTTCCTCCGGGCCGTAGAATTTGCCGTAGTCGATGTGCACGTCCTCCGCATTCAGCGGCTCACTGCCGGGGTCTTCCGGCACGGGCTCGTCTTCGGGGGGAGGCAGCTCCGCAGTCTCGCCGTCCGATTCGCCGAGCAGGCTTTTTACATCCTGCAAAAGCGCGTCGACGTCGTCCGCGTCCGGTGTTTTCGGCGCAATTTCCTGTTCGGGCTGCGCTGCATACTTGTCTTCCATACTATGTTCTCCTTCCATTTTCCGTGCAGCCGGGGCGGCTGGTGGAAAGAAAGTCCCATAAATATTGTATCATTGTAACATAAATTCACCAAAAAGTAAATACTGTGCGGATTTCCTGCATTGCAATCGCGTCCGTTTAGTGGTAGACTGTTTTACAAAAGAAAAGTCTGCGTAGGGGCGGACGACTCTGTCCGCCCGCAGAATGCACCGGTTTTGCGAAAAGCTGGGGCGCATACGTATGCACCTGCCTGTTTTGATGTAGGGGCCGATGCCTACATCGGCCCGTTGGGAAGCTGCAAATTCGCCGCAGATTATCGTAAAAACGGTGCACACTGCGCGGGCCGATGTGTACCGGCAAGCGGCAGACCCACATCCGTAACGCTCCTTCGTCGCGAACGGCTGTGACCGGCATCGGCCCCTACAGTCAAATGCGCGGCTGCATCTGAATTTGCCGAAGATTTCTGTAGAACAGCCGCTTCCAACGGGCGGACAGAGACGTCCGCCCCTACAGAGCAGGCGCATATCGATTTGCAATTGATGATTCCGACACGTTGCCTGAAGGAGGGCGTATGAATAGAAACTGGGATGCTGCGTTTGCCGCCTGCAAAAGCTATGAAGAGGCGGAGGTTTCCGCCGCGCTGCAAGCCGCGATCGACGCGGCGGGCGGGCTTGACTGGGTCACGCCCGGGATGCGCGTGGCGCTGAAGCTCAATCTTGTCTCCGCCATGAAGCCGGAGCAGGCCGCGACAGTCCATCCGGCCGTCGTCTGCGCGCTGGTAAAGCTGCTGACGGCGCGCGGTGCGCACGTCATTCTTGGCGACAGCCCCGGCGGGCTGTATACTGCGGCGCATCTGCAGCGCGTTTACGATGTGACCGGCCTGCGTGCCGCCGAGGCGCTCGGCGCGGAGCTTAACGCGGATTTTTCCGTCTGCCCTGTCTCGTATCCGGAAGCAGCGCAGGCCAGAAGCTTTACGATGACGGCATATTTGAAGCAGGCCGACGCGATCATCGACGTCTGCAAGCTCAAAACGCACGGCATGATGGGCATGACGAACGCCGTCAAAAACTTTTTCGGCATCATCCCCGGTACAATGAAGCCGGAGTACCATTATAAATACCCGAAGGCCGCCGATTTTGCCGATATGCTTGTCGACCTCTGCGAATACTGTAAGCCCCGCCTGTGCATCTGCGACGCGGTCGTCGGCATGGAGGGGAACGGCCCGACGCAGGGCTCCGCGCGGCCCATCGGCTGTCTGATCGCAGCGCAGAGCGCGCATAAGCTTGACCTGGCCGCCTGCGGCCTGATCGGCCTGACGCCCTGCGAGGTGCCGACGCTCACCGCCGCCATCCGGCGCGGCCTGTGCCCGGACAGCGCGGAAAAGCTGACGATCTTCGGCGATCCTGCGGCCTTCACGGTGCCGGATTATAAGACCGTTCCCTCGCAGGCGAGCGTCTTTTTCCGCAGCGGCGGAAAGGGGCCGTTTTCCAGACTTGCCGACAGCGTGAAGTTCCATATGTTCACGCCCCTCCCGAAGCTGCGCGCGAAGGACTGCGTCGGCTGCAAAAAATGCGCGAATATCTGCCCGGCAAAGGCCATCACGATGAAACGCGGCAAGCCGCGCATAGACCGAAAAGCCTGCATCCACTGCTTCTGCTGTCAGGAATTTTGCCCGAAGGGCGCGATGGTGGTCGGAAGGACCGCGCTGGCAAAGCTGCTGGAAAAGGGTTGAGCGGCACACTGCCAGAAATCCCCGGCATAGCGCCCGGCAGTTCGGCTTATCCTAACAGTAAAGGAGGCCGAGCCGATGAGAGCGGAATTTTTGTGGGAAGTTTTTACCGAGACCGGCGCGCCGGAGGCGTATCTGCTGTTCAAGGATGCGGGCCGCGCGCAGCAAAGCGTAAGGAAAGCGGAGCATGGACTACCTGACGACGCGGGGGCTTGTCCTCCGGACAACCGAATATAAGGAGACGGACCGCATCTTGACGGTTCTGAGCGCCGACCATGGCCTTCTCACCATGAAGGCCCGCGGCGTCCGCTCCAACCGCAGCAAGCTCAAGGGCGCGTGCCAGCTGCTGACCTATGCGGAGTTCACCGTCGGCGAAGCGCACGGCTTTTCGTCCATCACGGAGGCGACTGCCATCGAGATGTTCCCGGAGCTGCGGACAGACATTGTGCTTCTCTCGCTTGCCAGCTATTTTGCCCAGCTGGCCGAGGTCCTATCGCAGGAGGATGCAGCCAGTCCCGCGCTGCTGCCGCTGATTCTGAACGCGCTGTACGCGCTCGCGAAGCTCAAGAAGCCGCCGCAGCTCGTCAAGGCGGCGACGGAGCTGCGGCTTGCCGCCCTTGCGGGCTATCTGCCGGAGCTTTCCGGCTGCTGCGTGTGCGGCGATCCGGAGCCTGACCGGTTTTCCATCGCCGACGGGACGCTTGAGTGCGCGTCCTGCCGCGCGTCCGACGGCGTGCGGATGCCGCTGTCTGCCGCGTCGCTGGCCGCCATGCGCTATATCGTCTCCTGCCCGGATAAAAAGCTGTTTTCGTTTGCGCTGACCGGCGCGGCGGAAAAGGAGCTGTGCGACGCGGCGGAGAGCTATCTGCTCACGCAGCTCGAGCGCAGCTTCTATACATTGGATTTCTATAAATCTCTTTTGACAGAATAGGATCGTACATATGAACGAACAATATGAAAAATCACTGACCAAGCTGGAGCTGGATAAGGTCCTGGCTATGCTCTCCGACCACGCCGCGTCGCAGGCGGCAAAGGACCGCTGCCTTGCCGTCCGTCCGAGCACGGACGCGGATGAGATCCGGCACCTTTTGGATGAGACGAGCGCGGCCTGCGCCTGCATCACGGTCAAGGGCTCGCCGTCCTTCGGCGGATTATATGACGTGGGCGCGTCGCTGGACCGCGCCGACCGCGGCGGCTGCCTCAGCCCGGAGGAGCTGCTGCGCATCGCGGCTGTTTTAAAATCCGCCCGCCAGACAAAGGCGTATTCCGAGGGCGAGGGGAGAAGCGCGCAGGAGCCGAGCGTGCTGGATGTGTACTTCCAGCAGATCACCACGAATAAATATCTGGAGGAGCGCATCTTTACCTCCATTCTCTCCAAGGACGAGATCGCGGACGCGGCCAGCAGCGAGCTTGCCTCTATCCGCCGGAAGATCCGCCAGCAGAGCGCGAAGATCCGCGAATCGCTGCAAAAGATCATCACCTCGCCGTCCTACGCGAAGATTTTGCAGGAGCCGATCGTGACCATCCGCTCCGACCGCTTCGTCGTCCCGGTCAAGGCCGAGTGCAAGAGCCAGCTTCCGGGCCTCGTGCACGATGTCTCGTCCTCCGGCAGCACGTATTTCATTGAGCCGATGTCCGCCGTCAACGGCAACAACGAGCTGCGCGAGCTGTTCATGGCCGAGCGCAAGGAGATCGAGCGCATTCTCGCCGAACTCTCCGCTGAAGCGGCGGGTCACCGTGAGCAGATCAAGCTGGACTACGACGTGCTGCTGGATCTGGAATGCATTTTCGCGCGGGCGCGTCTGTCCTTTGCCATGCGCGCCATCTGCCCGGAGGTGCGGACGGACGGGCAGCTGAACCTCATCCGCGCCCGCCACCCGCTCATCACCGGCAAGACCGTCGTGCCCATCTCCGTGCGCCTCGGCAGCGATTTTGATACGCTCATCATCACCGGCCCCAACACCGGCGGCAAGACCGTCACGCTCAAGACCATCGGCCTTCTCACGCTCATGGCCGAATGCGGCCTGCATATCCCTGCCGACGACGGCAGCGCGGTCAACGTCTACGAGCAGGTTTTCGCTGACATCGGCGACGAGCAGTCCATCGAGCAGTCGCTTTCCACGTTCTCGTCGCATACAAAGAATATTGTAGAGATCCTCAAGGTCTGCGACAAAGACAGCCTCGTGCTGTTTGATGAGCTCTGCGCCGGAACCGACCCGGCCGAGGGTGCGGCGCTGGCCATTTCCATCATTGAGTTCTGCCGCAAGTGCGGCGCAGGCGTCGCCGCGACGACGCACTATGCCGAGCTGAAGCTCTATGCCATGCGCACAAGCGGCGTCATGAACGCGTCGTGCGAGTTTAACGTCGAGACGCTCCAGCCGACCTACCGGCTGCTCATCGGCGTGCCCGGCAAGTCCAACGCGTTCGCCATCTCCAAGCGGCTCGGCATCGACGAGGCCATTCTGGAGCAGGCCCGCAGTCTTGTCAGCCAGAACGACGTGAACTTCGAGGACGTTCTGACGCAGCTTGACCAGCAGCGGCAGGAGATGGAGAAGGCAAAGGAGGAGGCCGAGCGCCTGCGCCGCGAGACGGAAAAGCAGAAGGAAAAATCCGACGAATATTACGCCCAGATCAAGCAGGAAAAGGAAAAGGCCGCCCAGCAGGCGCGCAAGGAGGCGCAGTATATCATCGACGATGCCCGCCGTGCCGCCGACGCGGTCTACGAAGAACTCAAGCAGCTCCGGAAGCAGGCGAAAAACGGCGCGTTCGTCCCCGGCTCCAATGAAAAGCAGGCGCAGATGCGCCGCAGTCTCAACGAGGCCGAAAGCAGAATGCAGCCCCAGCGTGAGGAAAAGCAGCGCCCGGAGCCGACCCGCGCCATCCGCGTGGGCGATACGGTCGAGCTTTTGAAGCTCGGCACAAAGGCGAGCGTCCTTGCCATTAACAAGGACGGCAGCTATCAGCTGCGCGCCGGCATCATGCAGATCACGGCGAAGCCGGAGGAGGTATACCTGCTCGAAAACGAGACGCAGAACGCGGCGAAAAAGGTCATCGCAGGCAAGGTGCGTGAGCTCAGGGCCGCGGCGCAGCCGGAACTCGATATCCGCGGCATGGCCGTGGACGAGGCGCTGCCGGTGCTCGATAATTTCCTGGACGCGGCCTATATGGGCAATCTCCCAAACGCACGCATTATCCACGGCAAGGGCACGGGCGTCCTGCGCGCAGCCGTGCAGGAGGAGCTGCGCCGCTGCAAATACGTCAAGTCCTTCCGCCTCGGCGTTTACGGCGAGGGCGAATCCGGCGTCACGATCGTCGAATTCAAATAAGTCCCATCGATTTTTGTCCGGAAATCGGGGCGCAATGAAATAGTGATTGACATTTCAATGAAATTTGCTAAAATTAGAAGGTCAAAACCAATTGAAATCCCCGGCAGGATGTATAAGGAGTGTCGTCTATGTATATGCAGCAATCCATCGTGAAGTGTGAATCCGGCCTTTACAACCGGCAGGCCACCTACTTTATCCAGAAGGCGAACGAGTTCAAGTCCAGCATCTGGGTCGAGGTCGAGGATCGCAAGATCAACGCCAAGAGCCTGCTCGGCGTTCTGTCCATGGGCATCACCAAGGGCACGCGCGTCAGCATCATTGCGGAAGGCCCCGATGAGGAAGAAGCAGTAAAAGCACTGACCGATATGCTCGTAAAAGAGGTCTTCTGAGGCATTTTTTACAAACCAGCAGAATCAGGAGGGGGATGCCCCTCCTGATTCTGCCGCCCGATCTGCACATTTGCTTGCGCTGCGTCCGCAGCGCTTTTTTATTCAGAAGCTATGACGTTTGAAGAACTCAAGGACAAGGCGCTCTCTCTGCCATACGAGCCGGGCGTCTACATCATGCAGGATAAGACCGGCACGGTCATCTATGTCGGCAAGGCCAAAAAGCTCAAAAACCGCGTCAGCCAGTATTTTCAGGATACGGCGGCGCATACGCCGAAGACGCGTAAAATGGTGTCGCAGATCGACCATTTTGATACCATCGTCGCGCGCTCGGAGTTTGAGGCGCTGGTACTCGAATGCTCGCTCATCAAGCGGCATATGCCGAAGTACAACATCCTTTTAAAGGACGACAAGGGCTACCCCTATCTGCGTGTCGACCTGACGCAGGACTATCCCGTCATGCAGATGGTCAGCAAAACGGCAGGGGATAAGGCCAGCTATTTTGGCCCCTTCGGCGGCCGCTCCGTCACGCAGCACGTGATCGACACGCTCCGCCTGACGCTGAAGCTGCCCGGCTGCTCCAAACAGTTCCCGCGCGACCTCGGCAAGGACCGCCCGTGCCTCAACTTCCACATGAACAACTGCGACGGCTGGTGTCAGCCCTCGCGCAGCCAGCAGGACTACCATGCCCGCATGGAGCAGGCCGTGCTGATTTTGCAGGGCAATTATAAAAAGGTCGCGGACGAGCTGCGCACGCAGATGGAGGCCGCGGCAGATAAATTACAGTTTGAGCTTGCCGCGTCCCTGCGCGACCGGCTGCGCGCCGTCGAATCCCTCGGCGAAAAGCAGCTTGTGACCGCCGGGACGATGGCCAATACCGACGTGATCGGCTATTACCAGAACGAAGCGCGGGCCTGCTTCGCAGTTCTGCATTATGTAAGCGGAAGCCTGCTCGACAAGGAATATGAGATCCTTTCCCCGGCGGACGACCCGCAGGAGGCCGTCTCCGCCCTCGTCAAGCAGTTCTATCTTGCGCGCGGCACAGCGCCCAAGATCATTCTTACGCCGTTTGAGCTGGAGGATGCGGAGCTGTTCTCGGCCCTTTTGCAGCAGGAACTGAATAAAAAAGTTCTGATCCGCATGCCGCAGCGCGGCGACAATGTCCGGCTGGTCGAGCTTGCGCATAAAAACGCGCGCGAGGAGGCTGAGCGCATCACAACCAGAGCCGAGCGCCGCACCGGCACGCTCGGTGCGCTGGCCGATATGCTCCATCTGCCGGATATCCCGCACCGGATGGAGTCCTATGATATTTCCAACCTGGCCGGGACGGATATCGTCGCGTCCATGGTCGTGTTTCAGGACGGCAGGCCGCTCAAATCCGCCTATAAGCGCTTCCGCGTCGAGGGCCTGACCGATCAGGACGATTATGCGTCCATGCACCAGATTCTCCTGCGCAGGCTGACGCATTACGTCCAGCAGGACGCGGGCTTTTCCGAGCACCCGGACGTGCTGCTGATCGACGGCGGCGTCGAGCATACAAAGGTCGCGGAGGATGTGCTGCAAACGCTGGGGCTGGATATCCCGGCCTACGGCATGGTCAAGGACGACAAGCACCGCACAAGAGCGCTCGTGACCGCCGCGGGCGATGAGATCGCCATCAGCGCCGTCCCGTCCGTTTTCGCCCTCATCGGCACGATCCAGGAGGAGACGCACCGCTTCGCCATCACCTACCAGCGTGCGCTCCGCTCGCGCCGCATGAAAAAATCCGGACTGGAGGATATCCCCGGCATCGGTGAAAAGCGGAGGCAGGCGCTGCTGAAGAAATTTCGCTCCGTTAAAGCCATTTCGCAGGCGGAGTGCAGCCAGCTTGAGCAGGTGCTCCCCGCGTCCGCCGCGCTGGCTGTCTATCAGCATTTTCACCCGAAGGAAGGAGGGCAAACGCCATGCGCGTCATCACAGGAACCGCCAGAGGCGTCCCGCTGAAGGCCCCCAGGGGCATGGATACCCGCCCGACCATGGATCAGGTCAAGGAGGGCATTTTCTCCGCCATCCAGTTTGAGGTCGAGGGAAGAACGGCGCTCGACCTGTTTGCCGGCTCCGGACAGCTCGGCATCGAGGCGCTCAGCCGCGGCGCGGCGCACTGCACCTTTGTCGACAAGGGCAGAGAGCCGGTCAGCGTTATTCGGGAGAACCTGAAAAAGACAAGGCTGGAAGAACGTGCCGAAGTTGTGCAGGCGGATTACAGTTCCTACCTGAAAACCTGCCGCGGGCAGTTCGATTTGATCCTTTTAGACCCGCCTTACGCGGAAATTTTCCTTGAAACTGCGCTAAAAATCATATCAGAAATTGACATTTTGACGAACAGTGGTATAATAGTCTGTGAAAGACCCTTTGAGAAGTCCCTTCCGGACGACATTCCGGGTCTTGCGCGTTACCGGGATTACCGTTACGGCAAGGCTGCGGTGACGATCTTCCGCAGAGGATAGCCGGCTGGAGGCGCCATGAGAACAGCAATTTACCCCGGCAGCTTTGACCCTGTTACAAACGGTCATCTCAACATCATCACCCGTGCGGCGCGCAGCTTTGACCGGCTGATCGTCTGCGTGATGTATAACTGTGAAAAAAGCCCCATGTTCACGCCGGAGGAGCGCGCTGAGCTTATCCGCCGCGTCACGGCGGACATTCCGAACGTCGCGGTCATGCACTCCGACAAGCTGCTGGCCGACTTTGCGCGCGAACAGGGCAGCTCCATTATCATCAAGGGCCTGCGGGCCGTTTCTGATTTCGAGCGCGAGTTCCAGATGGCGCTCATGAATCACAAACTCAACCCCGGACTGGATACCATGTTCCTGACTGCCGAGCACCAGTTCATGTACCTGAGCTCGAGCGCCGTCAAGGAGCTGGCGCGGTATGACGCCGACGTGAGTGATTTTCTCCCGGCTGCGATCATCCCGGACTTTAAAGCCCGCATGATGGAGCAAATCTAAGGAGGTATTTTTATGGCAAGCGGTATTGAAGAGATCCTGACGACATTGTATGAGATGGTACAGGATGCGTGGAGCCTGCCTCTCGGCGCGGACAAGTGCGTGCTCGAACGCGACAAGGTTCTCGATCTTCTCGACGAGATCAGCAATCAGCTTCCCGGTGAACTCAAGCAGGCCAAGACGATCGTGGAATCCCGCAACGACGTCATCACCAACGCCAAGCGCGAGGCCGAAAACATTCTCAAGCAGGCCGAGCAGCGCGCCCGGCAGATGATCTCGCACGAGGAGGTCTATCTGCAGGCCCAGAAGGAGGCTGACGACCTCATGAAGAACGCGCAGGCCAAGATCAAGGAGCTGCGTCAGGTCACGAACGACTATGTCGACGATTCCATGAAGCGCACAGAGGAAGCCATCGCACAGGCCCTGAGCGAGATCCGCGAGTCCCGGAGCAAGTTCCGCGCCCTCGTCAACCCGCAGCAGGCCAAGCCCTCGCCCATCATCGAGGACGTATAACGCATCAGTTTCCCATACCGATACAAGCTGAGAAGAGGAATGAACTTCGCGCAGCGCCGCAGAGAGGAAGCGGCTGGTGTAAGCTTCCGCAAAGCCGAAGTTCCCGTCGCCTCCGAGCCGCCGGGCTGAACTGACAGTAAGCCCCGCCGGGTCCTCCCGTTACAGAGCTGCGAGTGCCCGCGCAAGCGGGAATACAGGTGGTACCACGGAGATCTTCTTCGCCCTGAGTATGAAAACTCAGGGCGTTTTTCTTGCAAACGCAAAGTTCTGGTAGGGGCGGGGCCGCTCCGCCCGGCAGGACGCACCGAATCTTTGGAAATCTTCGGCGAATCCGCAGGTACGTGCGCATTTGGTTGTAGGGGCCGATGCCTACATCGGCCCGCGCAGAACAGTCCGTTTTTACAGAACTCTTCGGCGAATTCGTAACTACCCAAACGGGCCGACAGAGTCGTCGACCCCTACAGCAAGGTTTCGCTGCCCCCTGTACTCCGTAGGGGCGGACGCCTCTGTCCGCCCGCAGAATATACCGATTTTACGGGAATCTCCGGCGAATTCGCAGCTTCCCAACGGGCCGATGTAGGCATCGGCCCCTACGAACACGCAGGAAACTGCATTCTTATCCGCCTGAGATTTCCGCTATAACAACTGCCCTCCGCCGGGCGGAGCAGAGCCCCGCCCCTACCAACCACAAGCGGTTTTTCGACTTTTCTTGCGTAAAGCCGCCGCCAACACCATAGAGAAAGAGAGGAACCGCCATATGCCGAGCGAATTTGTATTTGTCCCCACGCCCTACAGCGCAGAGCTTCAGGAGGAGCTCGCGAAGGCGCTGCGGGCGCGCACGGAGATCATTTCGCGGAAGATGAACCCGAAGCTCTGGCGCATGACCGACGGCGTGAACCGCTTCGCGGAGGAATGCAGAGCGGACGACCCGCTGCTGAAGCGCCGGAAGACCGTGCAGACTGTTTTGTCTGTGGTTTTGGCGGCCATAGGCGTTTTCCTACTCGTGACAGGCCTGACGGAGCCGAGGAACACGACGCTGCTTGCCGCAGGCGCGATCGCGCTGGTCATTGCGGCGGCGCGGCTCCTGCCAAGGCCGGACGCGAGCATGACGCGGCAGTTTCAGAGATCCGCGTCGCTGCTGCTAAAGAGCCTCGGCGGGATGGATCTGTCGTCAAAGCCGAAGATTCGATTCACGGACGAGGCAATGCAGATCAAGACAAACCAGAAATCGGCCGACTTCCCGTATGAAAAAATGGAAACGCTGGTGGAAACGCCGAGCCTTTTCCTGCTGACGCACTCCGGCTCGGCCACGGTCCTGCAAAAGAAGGATCTGATTTTAGGCACGCCGGAGGAATTTCTGGACTTTTTCCGTGCCCACGCAGCCTGCCCCTGTGCAAAATTGACTGAAGAATAAACAATATGTTTCAATAGGAGAATCAACATGAGAAAAGAACTGCCCAAGCAATACGACCCGACGCAGGTGGAAAGCCAGATCTACCAGATGTGGCTGGACAGCGACTGCTTCAAGGCCGAACCCGATCCCGACAAAAAGCCCTATTCCATCGTCATGCCGCCTCCCAACGTCACCGGCCAGCTTCATATGGGCCACGCGCTGGACTCGACGCTGCAGGATATCCTGACGCGCTACAAGCGCATGGAGGGCTACAGCGCCCTGTGGCTTCCCGGTACGGACCACGCCGGTATCGCCACCCAGATCAAGGTCGAGGAAGAGCTGCGCGTCAAGGAGGGCAAGACCCGCTATGACCTTGGCCGCGAAAAATTCCTGGAGCGCGTCTGGGCGTGGAAGGAAAAGTACGGCAGCCGCATCGTCGAGCAGCAGCGAAAGCTCGGCGTCAGCTGCGACTGGTCGCGCAGCCGCTTCACGATGGACGAGGGCTGCTCCAAAGCTGTGCGCGAGGCTTTCTGTGAGATGTATGACAAGGGCCTTATTTACAAGGGCAGCCGCATCATCAACTGGTGCCCGCACTGCCTGACGGCCCTCTCCGACGCGGAGGTCGAGTATGTCGACAAGCCCGGCCATCTCTGGTATATCCGGTATCCGCTCTCTGACGGCTCCGGCGATATCGTCGTCGCGACCACCCGCCCGGAAACCATGATGGGCGACACCGGCGTGGCCGTCAACCCGAACGACGAAAAGTTCAAGCACCTCATCGGCAAGACCTGTATCCTGCCCATCATGAACCGCGAAATTCCCATCGTGGGCGATGAATACTGCGAGATCGGCTTCGGCACCGGCGCGGTCAAAATGACCCCGGCGCACGACCCCAACGACTTTGAGGTCGGCCTGCGCCACAACCTCGACGTCATCCGCGTCATCGCCGACGACGGCCATATCAACGAAAACGGCGGCAAGTACAACGGCATGGACCGCTACGAATGCCGCAAGGCCCTGGTAAAGGACCTCGAAGAGCAGGGGTATCTGGTCAAGACCGAGCCGTATTCCCACAATGTCGGCACCTGCTATCGCTGCCACAACGATGTCGAGCCGCTCATTTCTGCGCAGTGGTTCGTCAAGATGAAGCCGCTGGCAGAAGAGGCCATCCGCGTCGTGAAGGACGGCACGATCAAATTCGTTCCGGAGCGCTTCTCCAAGACGTATCTCAACTGGATGGAAAACGTGCACGACTGGTGCATCTCCCGCCAGCTCTGGTGGGGCCATCAGATCCCCGCGTGGTACTGTGACGAATGCGGCCATATCAATGTCAGCCGCGAAGACCCGACGAAGTGCGAAAAATGCGGCTGCACGAAGCTGACCCGCGACGAGGACGTGCTCGACACCTGGTTCTCGTCCGGCCTGTGGCCGTTCTCCACGCTCGGCTGGCCCGATTTGAATTCGGAAGACCTCAAATACTGGTACCCGACGACCGATATGGTCACGGGCTATGATATCATCTTCTTCTGGGTGGCGCGCATGGTCGTCTCCGGCATGGAGCAGATGAAAAAGGAGCCGTTCAAGACCGTCTTCATCCACGGCCTCGTCCGCGACGACAAGGGCCGCAAGATGTCCAAGTCCCTCGGCAACGGCATCGACCCGCTGGAAATGGCCGAGAAATACGGCGCAGACGCGCTGCGCTTCAACCTCATCACCGGCAACTCGCCCGGCAACGATATGCGCTTCTACGTCGAAAAGTGCGAGGCCATGCGCAATTTCGCCAACAAGATCTGGAATGCGAGCCGCTATGTGCTCATGAACCTGACCGTCGAAGAAAACGGCCTTCCGGATGCCGCCGACCTGGAGATCGAGGACAAATGGGTGCTGTCCAAGCTCAATACGCTCATCAAAGAGGTCACGGAGAATATGGATGCGTACGAGCTGGGCGTGGCCTCCGCCAAGGTCTATGACTTCATCTGGGACACGTACTGCGACTGGTATATCGAGCTGACCAAGGCAAGACTGTATGGCGAGGACGAAAAGAGCAAGCTGGCCGCGCAGAAGGTGCTGGTGTATGTGCTTGACCAGTTCCTGCGCCTCCTGCACCCGTTCATGCCGTTCATCACCGAGGAAATCTGGCAGGCCATCCCGCACGAGGGCAGGTTCCTCATGCTGGCTGACTGGCCGAAGTATGACGAGAATCTGAACTTCTCCGTCGAGGCGGCACATATGGAGTCCGTCATGAACGCCATCCGTTCCATCCGCAACCGCCGCGCGGAGATGAACGTCCCGCCGTCGAAGAAGAGCACGCTCTACGTCGTGTCCGACAAGGGCGAGATCTTCCGGCAGGGCACGGGCTTTATCTGCCGTCTGGCCTATGCCGATCAGGTCATCATCTGCGATTCGGATCCCGAGGGCCACGAGAACATGGTCTGCGTCGTCACGAACGACGCCAAGCTCTATATTCCGCTGGAGGAGCTGATCGACTTCGAGAAGGAGCTGGCCCGCATCGAAAAGGAAAAGGCGAACTGCCTCAAGCAGATCGCCATGTTCGAGGGCAAGCTTTCAAACGAAGCGTTTGTCTCCCGCGCACCGGAAAAGGTCGTGGCCGAGCAGCGCGAAAAGCTCGAAAAGAACCGCGCCCTGCTTGCACAGCTCGAAGAAAGTGAAAAGCGTCTGCGCCGGTAATCCCTTTGACAAAACCCGCGCGTAAAAGCTTCTATAATGGACACACAGGAAAAAGCCCTGTGTGTCCATTTTCTATTTTGGAGGCGAACAAATGAATCTCACAAGCTTTTTGCAGGACAAGCATCTGACCGTCGCGCTGCGCGGCGAAATTGACCACCACAGCGCGAAGGATATCATGCGCGTCCTGGGCAACAAAATCGACCTCTATCTGCCGCGCGTGTGCGTGCTGGATTTCAGGGAGGTCACGTTTATGGACTCTAGCGGGATCGCCATCGTGATCTCCTGCGTGCGCCGGATGCGGCAGCTGCGCGGCGAGGTCATTCTCCGAAGCGTTCCGCCGCAGCCGATGAAGGTGCTCAAGGCCTCCGGCATTGAGCGCATAGCAACTCTGGAAGACGAAAGGAGCCTTGTCCATGAAAGCTGAAAATGAAATGACGCTGACCTTCCCCAGCCGGTCCTCGAACGAATCCTTTGCCCGCGCGGCAGTCGCGTGCTTCGCCGCCCAGCTCGACCCCAATCTCGAGGAGCTGAACGATATCAAGACCGCGGTGTCCGAGGCCGTGACCAACTGCATTGTTCATGCCTACCGCGACTGCCTCGGCACCGTGACCATCCGCTGCCGCATTCTGCCGGAGAACGTGCTGGATATCGTCATCCGCGACAAGGGCTGCGGCATGGAGGATGTGGAAAAGGCCCGCGCGCCCATGTTCACGACCGGCGGCCCGGAGCGCAGCGGCATGGGATTTACGATCATGGAGAGCTTCATGACCTCGCTTCAGGTCACGTCAAAGCCCGGCAAGGGCACGACGGTACATATGAAGCGCAGGATCGTGCAGCGGAGGAAAACCGCTTGAGCGACACCATCACGCTCATCCAGCGCTCCCAGCAGGGCGACCGGGACGCGTCCGAACGGCTCGTGACGGAAAACACGGGCCTCATCTGGTCGATCGCCCGGCGGTATTTTGGCCGCGGCGTAGAGCCGGACGATCTGTTCCAGCTCGGCTGCGTCGGCTTTTTAAAGGCGGTCGAGGGCTTTGATACCGCCTACGGCACGCAGTTTTCGACCTACGCCGTCCCCAAAATTGCCGGAGAGATCCGCCGCTTTCTGCGCGACGACGGCGCGGTCAAGGTCAGCCGCAGCGTGAAAGAGCGCGCCGCCGCCATCAAAAAGGCCCGTGAGCGCCTGACCGGCGATTTCGGCCGCGACCCGACGGTCTCCGAGCTGTCCGAGGCGCTGGGCCTTTCGCCGGAGGAGATCGCGGCTGCCGAAACCGCCACCAGCGCGACCGAGTCCATCCAGCGCCAGACCGGCGAGGAGGGCTTCTCCCTCGAGGATGTCCTGTGTACAGACGGCATGGAGGAAAAGCTGCTTGAACGCATGGCCCTGCAGGAGGCGCTTGCCCGCCTGAACGACAAGGAACGGCTCGTCATCCAGCTCCGCTATTACCACAGCCTGACCCAGCAGCGCGTCGCGGGCCTCATCGGCGTGTCGCAGGTGCAGGTCAGCCGCATCGAAAAGAAGGCGCTGGAACGGCTTCGAACATTTTTTTGATGTCGACAAACCGGGCAAAATGCGGTAGAATATCCGTAGTTTATTGAAAAGGCAATGTCATACCACTTGATACTGTGTCCTGTCACGCAAACACGACGAAACCTCGAACAAGGTTGGTAGGGGCGGGGCTCTGCTCCGCCCTGCGGGACGCACCGGATAATCGAAAATCTTCGGCGAATTCGCAGGCACTTGCTTGCGTGATTGTAGGGGCCGATGCCCACATCGGCCCGTTTGGAAGTTACGAATTCGCCGCAGACTACCGTAAAAGCGGTGCGTTCTGCCGGCCGATGTAAGTATCGGCCCCTACAGGCTGCTGCGCAGATCGACGACATTGCCCGTAAGGGGAAGCTATGGAACAGACATTTGAAGCCCGGTTCTTATCCGCGCGCCGCGCTGTGATCGCTGCGCGCTTTCAGAACCTGAACGAGATGCAGCGCGAGGGCGTTCTCACAACGCAGGGGCCGCTGCTGCTGCTGGCCGGTGCGGGCAGCGGCAAGACAACCGTTCTCATCAACCGCATCGCCAATCTCATCGCCTTCGGCGAAGGCTCCGACTCCAACGAAATTCCGGAGTATATTGCGGAGGCGGACGTTACATATCTCGAGGACTACCTCAAAACGCGCGATCCCGCCATGCAGCAGCAGGCCGAGCGCCTGTGCGCGCTCCGGCCCGCCGCGCCGTGGTCGATTCTGGCCATCACATTCACCAACAAGGCCGCAAATGAATTGAAGGCCAGACTGCAGGCGCTGCTGGGCGACTACGCCATGGACGTCTGGGCCATGACGTTCCACGCTGCCTGCTGCCGCATTCTGCGCCGGGAAATTGGCCGCCTGGACGGCTACACGGGCCGCTTCACGATCTATGACACGAGCGATTCCGAGCGGGTCATGAAGGACATTCTGAAGGACTTCGGGCTGGACGAAAAATCCCTCCCGCCGCGTCTGGCGCTTTCCGTCATCAGCAAGGCCAAGGACAAGCGGCAGGGGCCGGAGCAGTTTTCCAAACACGCCGGAAAGTCCGGCGATTACCGCATGGACCGCATCGCGCAGCTCTACGCCGAATACGAAAAGCGCCTGCACGAGGCCAACGCGCTGGACTTTGACGATATCATCCTCAAGACCGTCGAGCTGCTTGAGCAGTTTGAGGACGTGCGGACGTATTACCAGCGCAAGTTCCACTACGTCATGATCGACGAGTATCAGGACACGAACCAGCTGCAGTATCAGCTGACAGCGCTGCTTGCGGGCGGGTATGAAAACATCTGCGTCGTCGGCGACGACGACCAGTCCATCTACAAATTCCGCGGCGCGACTATCGAGAACATTCTTTCCTTTGAAAAGCAGTTCAAGGGCGCACGTGTCATCCGCCTGGAGCAGAACTACCGCTCCACGCAGGCCATTTTGAACGCGGCCAACGCCGTCATCTCGCACAACCGGGGGCGCAAGGGCAAAAAGCTCTGGACGCAGAACGCTGCGGGCGACCGCATCACGGTCTACGAGGCGGCAAGCGAGTCGGATGAGGCCAATTACATTTCCAGCCGCATTATCTCCATGTCCAAGGGGAAGAATTTCAAGGATTTCGCCGTGCTCTACCGCACGAATGCGCAGTCGAACGCGGTGGAAAATGCGTTCAAGCGCAGCGGCATCCCGTACCGCATCATCGGCGGCACACGCTTCTTTGACCGCGCCGAGGTCAAGGATATGCTGGCCTATCTGTGCGTGATCAATAACCGCGCAGACGAGCTGAGATTGCAGCGCATCATCAATAACCCGCCGCGCGGCATCGGCGGCAAAACGCTCGAAATGGCGCAGCGGCAGGCGGCTGCGGCAGGCGTGCCGCTCTACACGGTTGTCTCCGACCCGTACAGCTATCCGAGCCTTGAAAAGTCCGCCGCGAAGCTCATGGCCTTCACGGTCGTGATCGAGGAATGCGCCGAGCTTCTGACGACGCTTTCTCTGCCGGACTTCTATGAGGAGGTCATGCTCCGCACCGGCTATCTGAACATGCTCGAGGAAAAGGACGATGTCGAAGCGCGCACCCGCGCCGAAAACGTCCGCGAGCTGAAATCCAGCATCCTTGCCTACATGGAAAACACCGATACGCCCACGCTGGCGGGCTTTTTGGAGGAAATTGCCCTCTACACGGATATCGAGCAGTATGACCCGGACGCGGACGCCGTCGTCATGATGACGATGCACGCGGCAAAGGGCCTGGAATTCCCGAATGTATTTCTCACGGGCTTTGAAGAGGGGCTGTTCCCGTCGAACCGCTGCCTGAGCGAGCCGGAGGAGCTGGAAGAGGAACGCCGCCTGTGCTACGTCGCCATCACCAGAGCCAAGCAGAACCTCGTTATTTCCTATGCCCGGCAGCGTATGCTCTATGGACGCACGACGACGAACCTGCCCTCCCGCTTTGTAGACGAGCTTCCGGCGGAATTCGTCAAGCACGCCGGCGCGCCGAAGCCCAGCTATTCGCAGCAGCCCACCCGGCAGTACGGCTCGTTTGGCCGCGTCAGCATCTACGGCGACGAGTATAATGACTTTTCGCAGATCCCCACGCGCCCGAAGCCGCAGAAGGACTATTCCGTCCACACGCAGCCGAAGCCGGCCCCGAAGGTCAGCTTCGCGGCCGGGGAGATGGTGCAGCACAAGGCATTTGGCCGGGGCATGATCCTGACGGTCCTGCCCATGGGCGCCGACGCGCTGCTCGAGATCGCGTTCGACGGCGTCGGCACGAAGCGCCTTATGGCAAACACGGCAAGCCAGCACATGAAAAAGCTGTAATCTTCCCATGACCCCGGCATAGGCTATGCTGGGGGTGTATGGAGATGAGCCGGAAAAAACGAAGACGCAGAAGACTGCTTCTGATCGTCCCGCTGCTCGTGCTGACGGGGCTGGTTCTGCTCGTGGAGCTGCATTTGTCACCGTATATCCGCGAGCTTGCGCGCAATCAGGCGGTCAACGCCGCGTCGAACGCCATCATAGAGGCCGTCAGCGAAATGCTCCGCAGGGGCGACACGGATTTTTCCCGCGTGATCGTGCTGGAAAAAGACGTGGAGGGCCATATCACCGCGCTTCGCACCGACATGACGCAGGTCGAGCGCCTCAAGGTCGAGGTGCTGGAACTTCTGGATACCCTTGTCGCGCAGATCAACACGCAGCAGATGGGCATCCCGCTCGGAAACCTCCTGCTGCCGGATCTATTGGCCGGAACCGGCCCGGAGCTGCCGGTCAAGGCCGTCAGCCTCACCATGTCGAACGCTGACTTTTTTTCGGATTTTACCGCAGCCGGGATCAACCAGACGCTGCAGACGCTGAAGGTGAAATTCACCATCAGCCTGACCATCCTGACGACCGTCGGCTATGAGACGGTCGATGTGGACAGCGACGTCATGCTCGCGCAGACCGTGATCGTCGGCACAGTGCCTGAAACGTACGTAAACCTGGGACATCTGACTACAACGGAAGGCTGGGAACAATATGGAACCGAAACAGGAAATTGAACAGCTCACACGGGAGCTGGAACACGCCGGATATCTTTATTACGTGCTCGACAACCCCGAAATGAGCGATTATGACTATGACCACAAGCTGCGCAGATTGGAAGAACTGGAGGCGCAGTACCCGCAGTACGCCTCGCCCCTCAGTCCGACGCGCCGCGTCGGCGGGCAGGCGCTGAGCGAATTTGTCAAGGTGCGCCACGCCGTCCCGTTGGAAAGCCTGCAGGACGTGTTTTCCTATGACGAGCTGCGCGACTTTGACGCGCACGTGCGCGAGGAGGAGCCGGACGCGGAATACTCCGTCGAGCCGAAGGTCGACGGTCTCTCCGTCGCGCTGGAATATGTCGACGGACAGTTCGTCCGCGGCGCAACGCGCGGCGACGGCCTGATCGGCGAGGATGTAACGGAAAATCTCAAGACCATCCGCTCCATCCCCATGACGCTGGAGCACGCGCCCGCCCGTCTGATCGTGCGCGGCGAGGTCTTCATGCCCCGCGCCAGCTTCGAAGCGCTCAATGCCGAGCAGGAAAAGCTCGGAAAGCCGCTCTTTGCCAACCCGCGCAACGCGGCGGCGGGCTCCCTGCGCCAGCTGGACCCCGGCATCGCGGCCAAGCGCAGGCTGGACATTCTGGTTTTCAATCTGCAGCTGGCAGAGGGCGCGGAATTTCAGACCCACAGCGAGACGCTGGACTATCTGCGAAATTTGAAATTCAAGGTCATTCCCTATACGCTCTGCCGCGATATGGACAAAGCGGAGCAGTTGATCGCCGAGCTTGGCGAAACGCGCTATGACCTGCCGTATGATATCGACGGGGCCGTTATGAAGCTCAACAGCCTTGCGGGCCGCGCCCGTCTCGGCAGCACGGCCAAATTCCCGCGCTGGGCAGCAGCCTTCAAATACCCGCCCGAGGTCAAGGAGACGGTATTGGAGGATATCGTCGTGCAGGTGGGCCGCACGGGCGTTCTCACCCCGCGCGCCATCGTCGCTCCCGTGCATCTGGCCGGAACGACCGTCACCGCCGCGACGCTCCACAATCAGGATTTTATTACGGATAAGGACATCCGAATCGGCGATACCGTCAAGATCCGCAAGGCAGGCGAGATCATCCCGGAAATTCTCGAGGTCGTGCTCGCCAGGCGCCCGGAGGGCGCGAAGCCCTATCACCTGCCGGACAAATGCCCCGTCTGCGGCGCGCCCGTCGTGCGCGATGAGGACGGCGCGGCTCTGCGCTGCACCGGCGCGGAGTGCCCCGCGCAGCTGTCGCGCAATCTTGCGCATTTCGTTTCGCGCGAGGCCATGAACATCGACGGCCTCGGCAGCGCGATCCTCGATCAACTGATCGAGCAGAAGATGGTGTCCAATCCCGCCGACCTCTACCGGCTGGACTACGCCGCGTTTGCCGAGCTCCCCGGTCAGGGCAAAAAGTCCGCCGCGAATCTGGAGGCGGCCATTGAAGCCAGCAAGCAGAACGATCTGTCCCGCCTTCTGTGCGCCCTCGGTATCCGGCAGGTCGGCAGCAAGGCGGCCAAGGTGCTGGCTGCTACATTCGGCAGCCTCGACGCGCTGCAGAACGCGGCGCTTGAAGACCTGACTGCCGTGCCTGATATCGGCGAGACGACGGCGCAGAACATTCTCGACTATTTTGCAAGCCCGCAGTCGCAGGACCTCATTGAGCGTCTGCGCGAGGCTGGCGTGAACTTCCTGTCGACCAACCGGATCACGGACACCCGCTTTGCGGGAAAGACCTTCGTGCTGACCGGCGCGCTGAGCCTCTTCACGCGCGAGGAGGCGACGGAGAAGATCGAAAGCCTCGGCGGCAAGGCCGCCTCGTCCGTCTCGAAAAAGACGACGTATGTCGTCGCGGGCGAAAACGCGGGCAGCAAGCTGAAAAAGGCCAACGAGCTGGGCATCCCGGTCCTGTCCGAACAGGAATTTCTGGAGTTGCTGCAATGAGGATCACACTCGTCAGCAGCTGCGGCCTCGTACTGGAGCAGGATGGGAGCGCGCTCCTGATCGACGCGCTCAACAAGCAGTTCCGCTGCTATTACGGCCTGCCGCCTGAAGTCTTTGCGAAAATGCTGGCAGGCGAGCCGCCCTATGACGCCGTCTGCGGCGTCCTGTTTACCCACGCGCACCCCGACCATTACAGCGCCAGCCGCGCGGAGCAGCTCCGCGCGGCCTGCGGTGCGCCGGTTTTCCTTCCGCAGCCGAACACGCCGGAGCGCCTGATGATGCAGCTTGGCCCGTTTACGGTCGAATGCAGCCGCTTTCCGCACATCCCCGTTCCGGGTATGGCCGAAGCCCTGCACGCTGTATACTGGATCTCCGCTGCCGGAAAAAGCATTTATGTGACTGCCGACGCGCAGATCGACACGGAACGCCACCGCGCCATTCTGCATGGCCGCCGGGCGGACGCGGCGTTCTGGAACGGGCAGTATCTGTCCCATCCCGAGACGCGGGAGCTGCTGCTGGAGGCGGCAGTGAAAAACTATATTTATCACATTCCGGTCGACGAAAAGGACGTCTGCGGCATCCGCCGCAAATGCGAACGCAGCATGGCCCGCTTCGGCGCAGAACTCCCGGACGTCTCTCTGCTGGAGCAGTATCCGTCGAGCCTTGAGGCGTAAAATATAAAAATCCTCCCTGGCAGGTAGCTGTCCATAAAACAGGTTTCACGAAACAAATAATATGGCAGTTGCCGGACAAGGGTTGCTGACAAAAAGGGTATGTGCCGTTCAGACACATACCCCTTTGCTTTTTTGCCGTTTTAAAGGTTGATTATGGCTGATTTTTGCCGTCACGCGTCTTTCGGAGGGCGCTTGATGGGATTTGCCGCCCTACTTGAAAAGTGGGCTGAAACAGGCGCTTTGCCAAAGGAAAGCGAGAGCTATGTATTATCCAGAGGATACTGCAAGGAAGATTAGTTCGCGTTCATGCCGAGAGGCTCATAGGTCAGCAGCTTTTTCTTCCAAAGGGTCTCCGTTTGGATCACTTCATCGGGCGTCACGGCCTTTGGCAGGAGCTGCAAAATCGAGAACTGGAAGTGCGTATACCTATCCGGGTAGTCGCAGAGTAGCTCCTTCATCAACTTGTTGTCACCATGCAGTGACTTCACATAGTGTGTCCAGCGCCCCAATAAGCCTCCCTTGCCATAAGCGGAGCCAACATACTTCCGTCCGTTTTCCTGGTCAACAATGAGGTAGACCGCGTTGACGGTGGAAAGCGCCGTGTGCCACGATTCGTATGCCGTGGGATCCTGCACGATTTCCCGAAGCTCTTCATAGGTAAGGATCGCGTTTTCGTAGCCGGAAAAAATCTTCTTGTCCCGAATGGCCACAATAGGCTTTTCGTTTGTGCCTTTCTGCGCCCAAGCAAGCGCGCTTTTACCCCATTCGATCAAGAGTCTGCCTTCGTATTCCTTCAGCAGGTCAATGCGCTCCAGATTGTAAAACATTCGCTGCCCTTGGAACCAATCCTCCAGCGGGAAACCCTTTGGTTTCGTGTCCTGCGTATCAATAACGCCGCCGCTTACCTTGTAGCAGGCGAAAAACTTTGCCGTCGTACTCTTGTCGCTGATAAATACGCACCAATAATCATACCCGTTGCTGAAGGTTTCACTCTGTACGCGGGTGTACTCCTCCACCATGTTCTTGTCATAGCATTTCTTGAATGCCTTGTCACCCAGCGAATGCCGGATCAGTTTTACCCGCTTCGGGTCAAGCCCCACATTTTTAAGCACATCGGAAAAGTTCAGAATCGCCATGGAAGTCCCTCCTTATTTTGTTCTCTATTTCAAATTCTACCACATATTTTTTCGTTGTAAAGCGCACTTTTCCACTCACGCAGAATCTCCGCCAGCTCCGGTGTCAGGCGTTTGCGGCACTCGTGCCGCAGTTCTTCCGGCACGCCGTAGAACGCCTCGGCGATGCTGCCGGTGATGGCGGCGAGGGTGTCGCTGTCGCCGCCGAGGGACACCGCCGTGCGCAGCGCCTGCCGGGATAAGGGCTTTACGGTCGACTACAATAAGGGCGACAACTATTATCGTGCCAATAACGACGCGGGGTGGCATGTCTCGATCGATTATGTGGGCAACCAGATCATGAGCATTCGCATTGATGCGCCGGACACGAGCTCGGGCAGCACGACCTCCGGGACGCAGCAAAAAGATGCAGAGCTCGTCAACGGTATGCGCAAGGAATTCAAAGAGGCTATGGACAGCTATGAGGCCGTTGTGGATGAATACATCGCGTTCATGAAAAAATACAATGCGAATCCGAACGATCCTGCTCTGCTGGTCGATTATACGAAGTATATGAGCAAATACACGGATGCGTGTGAAAAGTTCAAAAAATGGGAAAGCGCGGACATGAACGACGCGGAAACCGCTTACTACATCGACGTGCAGGCACGGGTCAGCAAAAAGCTGCTGGAAGCGGCGGCCTGACGGACGGCGCGTGCGCTGCAGTCGGTCTGCAAATTCGTTTGTCAAAAAGGAATACTTCTTAAAGCTCACACGCCCCGCGCCATTCGGCGCGGGGCGTGCTTTTTGCGGTTATTGGGGGAGAAAATCAGATCGCGTTGCCGGCGTTGAAGCCCTCGCGGATGTTCTTGTAGCCGTTTTTGGTGCTGCTGGCGTCGCCCACGACGACGACCTTGCAGTCCAGACCCGCGAGCTGCTCCTGCAGCGGGTTGTAGCTGCGCACGCCCATGGCGTTGACGAGCATATCGATGTGCTTGAAGGTGATCGGCTCGCCGTACTCCTCGGCGTAGACCGTGCCCTCGCCGACCTTGGTCAGCTTGGTGTGGGTGTGCACCTTGACGTTGTACTTGCGGATGTGCTCGAGCAGGCAGGCGCGCGGCTGCGCAACGGCATCGGTGATGATGTCAGGCGCCATCTCGATCATGGTCACATCGCAGCCCTGCACGGCGAGGAACACGGCGGTCTCGGCGCCGGTCATGCCGCCGCCGGCAACGACGACGCGCTTGCCGTAGAGGGTGCGGCCGCGCAGCACTTCGATCGCGGTCTTGACGAACTCGCGGTTGTCCAGGCCGGGGATCGGCAGGAACATCGGCGTACCGCCGGTGGCGAGGATGACGCCGTCGCTGGCGGCCGCGTCGGCCATTCTGTCGGAGGCGTCGATGAGCTTTCTCGGCGTGGGCGTGCAGGCGCCGCAGGCAAGCTGGGGCGCGATGCTCAAGGCGGGCTACAATTATCTGTCGATGGCCCCGTGGATGAGCGTTTTTCCGGGAGTGGCGATCGTGCTGGCGGTGCTGGCGCTCAACTTTGTCGGCGACGGCCTGCGCGACGCGCTCGACGTCCGTCTGAAAATGGACTAGGGGGAGCA
>OHNN01000135.1_pt1 | contig 69664 bp, 64 predicted proteins | sample 1569541 | NCBI WGS metagenome assembly OHNN01 (sample SAMEA3879563, study PRJEB24766) | human gut metagenome | biome: human-associated habitat; feature: feces | place: USA | collected 1985/1987 | reverse complement strand
CCGCCGTCAGCTTGTCCCGGATGGACTCCGCCGCGGGCTTCTGATAGTCGCCCGGGTCGATGCGCAGCCGGGAAAAGAGCTCCATCTCCGCGCGCGGAATGTGGCAGTAGCCGTTTGGATTCTTTTCGAGGTAGTTCTGGTGGTATTCCTCGGCAGGATAGTAGTTCTTGAGCGGGCCGATCTCCACGAAGAATTTCTCGCTGCGGCCGCGCTCGATCTCCGCGATGCGCTTCACCGTTTCTCTCGCGCTTTCGTTGGTGTAGTAGACGCCAGTCTGGTACTGGCTGCCGCGGTCGTTGCCCTGGCGGTTTTGTACCGTGGGGTCGATGACATAGAAGTAGGCCAGCAGCAGCGCGTCGAGGCTCACCTGCTCGGGGTCGTATTCCACCCGCACGGTCTCCCGAAAGCCGGTCTCTCCCTTGCAGACGGTCTTGTAATCGGCATCCGCCTCGCAGGTGCCGTTGGCGTAGCCGCTCTCGGCGTCGATGACGCCGGGGATGGACTGCATCAGCTGTTCCATGCCCCAGAAACAGCCGCCCGCCAGATAAATGACATTTTCCGTGGTATCCATATAGGTGATCTCCTCGTCAGACCGGTCAAAAGCCGGGCCGTCCATGTTTGTTTCCTGTCCGCTCTTTTCCTTCGGCACAGTCTGCCGCCCGGCGGCGCAGCCGCTGAGCAGCAGCACTGCGGCGAAAAGCAGTGCCAATACACTTCGATACATCGTGTTTCCTCCTTTCAGGGGAATCAGGGCTCACTCCGCCCTGTCGCAGTCCTGTCTCTTGCCGCGACCGGGCCACAGGACGGTATACAGCAGCGACCCAAGGACGCAGCCGAAGCCGGTGGAGAGCCACGGGCTGGACGTAACGGCACAGGTGCCGGTGGTGCAGCCCACATAGCGGTAATACAGCCACCCTCCGGCACTGCCCACCAGGGGCAGGGCAATGGTGCACAGAATTCTCGTCAGCCTACAGCTCTTTTACCATAATAAAGAGAATGGGTTAAAATCTTTGTTAAGAACGGGGATTTAATGGAAATATATCTTAAATTCGCTGAGAATAAAGCGATTGGAGCAAAAGACAGGGGTAGCAAGAAGAAAGCACCCGCGAAAAATAACCAAACCCCAAAGCCGCACAGCCGTTTGTAAGGTTATCTGCTTTTAATGCAAGACCTGCATCTCCGGGTTCTTCTCTCCGAATTTCTCGCGCAGCGCACTGCAGATATCCTCCCGGGACTTGCCCTGCTTCTCACCGTTTTTAATGAGCTTGTACGCCTGAAACAGCGCCGAGGGGCCGATCTCGCTGCTGAAAAAGCCGATGCCCTGATTCCATGCCAGCAGCTCGAACACGTCGTCCAGCGCGGCGCTCTCCACGCCGTGGATATATGCCTTTACCAGCTCCCGCGCCGCCTGCCGCATCCGGCACGCACCGACAGCGTTGGTCAGGGACAGCAGCAGCCGCGTTTCGTAGGGAAGCGTGCGCTTCTCGCTTTGCCATGTGGTCTCCCAAAAATCCACGGCGATCTGCCCCAGCTTTTCGTCGATCATGGGATAGTTCAAAAGAGCCAGCGGCTTGAAGGGGGCGGAGCTGTCGCCTTCCTTCTTCTCCACACGGCAGAACCAGACATGGAACTCCGCCTCACTCCGCTGCTCGGTGTGGTGCTCGTAGCCCAAGCCCTCCATGACAGCGTACAGTGGATGCGGCTCAAAGGTCTGGATGATGTGTAATCCTTCGCCCACCTCCAACGCCTCGGCTCTTTTCTTCAGCCCTTCAAAGAAGCTGCCCTGTATATGGCGCACATCCACGGTCTGAAACCCCTGTGCCTTATTCTTCCAGTTTTCGTAGCTCATGCGGTTATTCTCCTTTCCTCACTCGATAAAACCAGACGTGGTATTCGCTGCTGCTCACCTTCTCCGTGTGATGCTCAAAGCCCATAAGCGCCAACACCGGGTATAGGGGGACAGGCTCGAAGGTCTGGATAATATGCAGTCCTTCGCCGTTTTTCAGTGCGGCAGCCTTTGCCTTCAATGCGGGGAAGAAGTCCAGCTTTTTGCCCCGCACGTCCATCACTTCGAATGTGCCGATTTTGTCCTTCCAGTTTTCATAGCTCATCGTTTTTACTCCTTTTACAGAAAGCTCACGCGCCCTCAAAGCTGTCCTTGCCCACGCCGCACAGGGGACATTCAAAGTCCTCCTGCACCTCGCTCCAGGGCGTACCGGGGGCGATGCCGCCCTCCGGGTAACCCGCGCTCTCGTCGTACTCCCAGCCGCAAAGACTGCATACATACTTCATCGTGCTTCTTCCTTTCTTTTTCTAATGATTTTGTTATTCTTCCACCAGTCGGCCGTCCACCGTGACGGTGACCACCTGCCACGGGATGAATTTCCCGCTCTGCTGGAGTGCCTTTTTCGCCGCCAGCTCCAGCCCGCCGCAGCAGGGCACCTCCATCCGCACGACGGTGACGCTCTTGATGTTGTTCTCCCGGATGATCTCCGTCAGCTTCTCGGCATAGTCCACGCTGTCCAGCTTGGGACAGCCCACCAGCGTGATGTGTCCCTTGATGAACCGCTCATGGAAGGCGGCGTAGGCATAGGCGGTGCAGTCGGCGGCGATCAGCAGCCGCGCCCCGTCAAAATACGGCGCATTCACCGGCACCAGCTTGATCTGCACCGGCCACTGGGACAGGCGGCTCGTCTGCTCAGCGCTGGGTGCTTCCACGGCGGGTGCATCTTGCCGCTGAATGTTCCGGGACTGGCTGCCGGGGCAGCCGCAGGGCAGCGTCATACCCTGCTCCCGCATTTTCCGCTGCTTGTTCTCCATGACGGCTTTTTCGTCGTAGGCGGCGGCCTCCCGCTCCACAAAGGTGATGGCGCCGGTGGGGCAGGTGGGCAGGCAGTCGCCCAGCCCATCGCAATAATCGTCCCGCATGAGCTTCGCCTTGCCGTCAGCCATGGAGATGGCCCCCTCATGGCAGGCTGCGGCGCAGGCGCCGCAGCCGTTGCATTTATCCTGATCGATCCGGATGATCCTTCGAATCATTTTGATACTCCCTTGCGGTTTCTCTTGACTTTGTGATTTTATTCTACTATCATAATTTATGAAAGTCCGTTGGCACACCAACATGGAGGCAAAAAATATGCAGATCAATTTAGCAAACACACGGCTTTTTCGCGGAATGGAGCCGTCGGACATTGAGGAAATGCTCGGTTGCCTGCACGCGAAGGAGCACGCCTTTCAAAAGGGCGAGATTATTTTCCCGGAGGGGACTGCCACGGAGCAGATCGGCGTGGTGCTCTCCGGCCGAGTCATCATTGAGATGGGGGACGTGTGGGGCAACAACAGCGTCCTGAGCAGCATCGGCCCCGGCGGCGTCTTTGCGGAGGCGTACGCCTGCGTGCCGGGCGAGCCGCTGATGGTCAACGTGACCGCCGCTGAGGACACGCGAGCGCTGCTGCTGAATATCAGGCGCGTACTGGAGCCCTGCGCCAATGTCTGCCCGCGCCATGTACGGCTTGTGCGGAACCTGCTGACGCTCTGCTCGGAGAAAAATTTGCAGCTCTCCCGCCGGGTGCTGCACACCGGCCCCAAGTCCATTCGAAAGCGGCTGCTGTCCTACTTTTCGGAGTGTATCAAGCGCACCGGCAGCTATTCCTTTGATATTCCCTACAACCGCCAGCAGCTGGCGGATTATCTCAGCGTAGAGCGCAGCGCGCTTTCCAACGAGCTGTCCCTCATGCAGCGGGACGGGCTTATCCGGTATGAGAAAAACCATTTTGATGTTATGGAGCAAATTGATGGTTAATGTAAAGGAGGTCGCCGATGAATATCAGAAAACGAACGGGCGAAGTTGTCCCGTTCCAAGAAGAAAAGATCCTGAACGCCATGAAAAAGGCATTTTCCGGCCAAGCACAGGAGATAGACGACCGGGCGCTCGATGAAATGCTGTCGGTCGTCCTCAAGCGCCTACCGGAAAACGGTGGGCTGACCGTGGAACGCGTACAGGACGAGGTGGAGCGCGTACTCATGGAGTGCGGACACTATGAGGTGGCAAAGGCATATATCCTGTACCGTGAAAAGCGCGCCGCCCTGCGCCGCGTCCGCGCAGACCTCGCCCGCGAGGTGGAGGATGATGCCCTTGAGGACCTCCTGCGGCAGATCCAGAAGGATTTCGAGGAAGAGGTTTATCCCCTCAGCGCCTTGCAGCTGAAATTTGAGAGCTTCTGCAAGCCCGCCATGACCACGGATGCGAAAATGGAAGCCCTTACCAAGGCGGCGGTGGAGCTGACCACGGTGGAGGCGCCCAAATGGGAGTTCATCGCGGCACGGCTTTTGAATCACACCTTTTCCAAGCGCAATACCTCGCGGTGGACAGAGCGCGGTGTGAAAGGCCTGTATGAAAAGCTCCGCTATCTGACGGATAAGGGGCTGTACGGCGACTATATCCTCGCCCGCTATTCCCGTGAGGAGATCGACACTGCGGAGGGCTTTCTATGCCCGGAGCGGGACACACTGTTCACCTATTCCGGCCTTGACCTGCTGCTCAAGAGATACGTCATCCAGTCCCGCAGCCGTGAGCCGTTGGAAACGCCGCAGGAGATGTTCCTGGGCATCGCGCTCCACCTTGCCATGAATGAGGCCTCTGACCGCATGGGCTGGGTCAGGCGGTTTTACGATATGCTCAGCCGCATGGAGGTCACCATGGCCACCCCCACCATGTCCAACGCGCGAAAGCCCCATCACCAGCTTTCCAGCTGCTTTATCGACACGGTGCCGGACAGTCTGGACGGCATCTACCGCTCCGTTGACAATTTTGCAAAGGTGTCCAAGTTCGGTGGAGGCATGGGGCTGTACTTTGGCAAGGTACGGGCCACCGGCAGCGCCATTCGGGGCTTTCAGGGGGCGGCGGGCGGCGTCATCCGCTGGATCCGGCTGGTGAACGACACTGCCGTTGCCGTGGATCAGCTGGGCATGCGGCAGGGCGCAGTGGCGGTCTACTTAGATGCGTGGCACAAGGATCTCCCTGAGTTTTTGCAGCTGCGCACCAACAACGGCGACGACCGCATGAAGGCGCACGACGTGTTTCCTGCCGTGTGCTATCCCGATCTGTTCTGGAAATTGGCGGAGAAAAATCTTGACGCGCCGTGGCATCTCATGTGTCCCCACGATATCCTCACCGTCAAGGGCTACGCGCTGGAGGACTATTGGGGCGAGGAGTGGGAGAAGCGGTATCTGGACTGCGTCAGTGACCCCCGCATCGAAAAGCGCACCGTCACCGTCAAGGACATCGTGCGGCTGGTGCTGCGCTCGGCTGTAGAGACCGGCACGCCCTTCGCCTTTAACCGCGACGCCGTCAACCGCATGAACCCCAACGGCCATGCGGGCATGATCTACTGCTCCAACCTTTGCACGGAGATCGCCCAGAATATGGCGCCCATCGAGCATATCAGCACCTCGGTGCAGACGGAGAACGGCGACACGGTGGTGGTAACGGCCACCCGCCCCGGCGAGTTCGTGGTCTGCAATCTGGCCAGTCTCTCCCTCGGAAATCTTCCCGTGGAGGACGAGGCCTACATGGAGCGCACGGTGGAGACGGCCATCCGCGCGCTGGACAACGTCATCGACCTTAACTTCTACCCGCTGGAATACGCCCGGCTCACAAACCACAAATACCGCAGCATCGGCCTTGGCGTCAGCGGCTATCACCACATGCTGGCAAAGCGCGGCATCCGCTGGGAGAGCGAGGAGCATCTTGCCTTCGCCGACGCGGTGTTTGAGCGCATCAATTATGCCGCCATCCGGGCGGACACGGCACTGGCACGGGAAAAGGGTTGCTATGCGCTGTTTGAGGGCAGCGACTGGCAGACCGGCGCGTATTTTGAGAAGCGGGGCTACACCTCCGGCAAGTGGCGGGAGCTTGCCGAAACGGTGGCGACGCAGGGGATGCACAACGCCTACCTGCTGGCCGTCGCCCCCACCTCCAGCACCTCCATCCTCTCCGGCACTACGGCTGGGATCGACCCTGTCATGAGGCGCTTCTTTTTAGAGGAGAAGAAGGGCAGCATCCTGCCCCGCGTGGCCCCGGAGCTGTCGCTGGATACCTGGTGGTACTATAAGGCGGCTCACCTCATCGACCAAAGCTGGTCGGTACGGGCCGCAGGCGTGCGCCAGCGGCACATCGATCAGGCGCAGAGTATGAACCTATATATCACCAACGACTACACCATGCGGCAGGTACTGGCACTGTATCTGGAGGCGTGGCGCAGCGGCGTCAAGACGATCTACTACATCCGCAGCAAGTCCCTTGAGGTGGAGGACTGCGAAAGCTGCGCGTCATAGGGAGGAGCAGTACCATGGCAGAACTGAAGAAAAAGCCACTTTTTAATCCGGAGGGTGACATCGACGTGCGCCTGCGGCGGATGATCGGCGGCAACACAACAAACCTCAACGATTTCAACAACATGAAGTATCCGTGGGTCAGCGACTGGTACCGGCAGGCCATGAACAACTTCTGGATTCCGGAGGAGATCAATCTCTCACAGGATGTGAAGGACTACCCCCGCCTGCTGCCCGCCGAGCGCATGGCCTACGACAAAATTCTGAGTTTTCTCGTCTTTCTGGACTCCATCCAGACGGCGAATCTGCCCAACATCGGCGCGTATGTCACCGCCAATGAGGTCAATCTCTGCCTGTCCATTCAGGCGTTTCAGGAGTGCGTCCACTCCCAGAGTTACAGCTATATGCTGGACACCATCTGCTCCCCCGTGGAGCGCAACGACATCCTCTACCAGTGGCGGACGGACGAGCATCTGCTGCGCCGCAACACCTTTATCGGGAACTGCTACAATGAGTTTCAAGTGAAGAGGGATTCCTTCACGCTGCTGCGCGTGATGATGGCCAACTTCATTTTGGAGGGCATCTATTTTTACAGCGGCTTCATGTTCTTTTACAACCTTTCCCGCAATGGCAAGATGCCCGGCTCGGCGCAGGAGATCCGCTACATTAACCGGGACGAGAACACCCACCTGTGGCTGTTTCGCAACATTATTTTGGAGCTACAGAAGGAGCAGCCGGAGCTGTTCACGGCGGAAAACGTGCAGGCGCTTCGGGAAATGATGCTGGAGGGCGTGGAGCAGGAGATCGCGTGGGGGCATTATGTCATCGGGGACGAGGTGCCGGGGCTGAACCGCCGGATGGTCACAGATTACATCCGCTACCTCGGCAATCTCCGCTGGACAAGCCTCGGGCATCCGGCGCTGTATCCCGGCTATGAGAGTGAGCCTGAGAGCATGGCATGGGTCAGCCAGTACGCCGACGCCAACATGGTCAAGACGGATTTCTTTGAGGCGCGCAGTACCGCCTACGCCAAGAGCACTGCACTGGTGGACGATCTATAAGGGATAAGGAAAGATAATGTACAATATTCTCCGTCAGCAGAAGAAAACTGCATGACCGAGAATGTTTCGTCACTTCGTTCCGTCAAGGTGGCTACACCCCCTTGCACCGCTTATGCGGTTATTCCTTGTGGACTTGCCGTCCGCAGAGACGGTTTTGAGAACCGTCCGCCGCCAGTAAGTTTTGAAAAACTACTATGGAGGGAGTTGTAAAAATGCAGAGCTATAACATAAAGGATTATTCAGTCGAATTTGATAGAACCGCATGATGTAATTTTCGGTGGATTACTCCACCGAAAATTACATCATGACTGCGGCTCATTTGTGGCGAAGGAAAAGACTGTCATGACGAAGGGAGGAATGCCCCTGGTCCAGACTGCCCCGTCCACCAGCATTCCCATGAAAGGAGCCTACTTATATGGAATTGATCTATATAAAATGCGGCGACTACTACATTCCGGATATTGTACTGTCGGACACGAAGGAATACCACATCGGCAAGTACGGCCGGATGCACCGCACATACTTGAAGGAGCATCGCCCCGGTCTCTACAACCAGCTTGTCCTTACGGAAAAGCTGTTTCCTCATCTGGAGGAAATAGACACAGCCTGTCGTGAACGTCTGGAGATCATCGAAACCGCCATGATGCAGCGGGAGGGTGTGACCGAAGCGCTCAAGGCCGCCGACCAGATGGAATGGGTACGCCGCATGAACAGCATCCGCAGCCGTGCGGAGGAAACCGTACTGATCGAGCTCGTATATGAATGACAGATGCCCTTTATTGGCTGCATGGCCGATAACGGGCATTTCTGCGTTTTAATCCTTTTCCACAGTGCTGGCTACAAGTCGGTCAAAATCGCTCGGATACAGCCGATCCTGTATTACACGATATTTTTCAAATTCACTCTCGGCAAAGGCTTTTGCGATGGCCGCCGTCACTTTCCCCTTATGATGCAGCACTTCTTCCTCGTTAAATTGTAAGAACGCATCCAGCCGTGCGACCCAATCCCGCATATACATGATGTTCCCACGACGCGCCTGACGCTCGGCGTAATCAAGATACATCGTGACGATCTCGTTGAGGCGCCCCATCTCGGTTTCATCCAGATAGTTCTTGGCTATCGAAACATCGGATTTGCGGATTCTGCCCTCTGGCGCATTTTTCCACGTTGTCTTGTGGAATAATTTTTCCCGTCTGCCGCAGTTGTTTCCAAAACGGAGACAACTGAATCCTCCATCAATTCACCGGAGGCAAAGATATTCTTCAGGTGCTTTGAGATGGCTGCTTTCTGTACCTCAAACAGCTCCGCCATCTTTGCCTGTGTCAGCCATAAATTCTCCTGATATAGCAGAATTTCAACCTTGACATCGCCGTTATCGGTCTTATAAAACAGGATTTCTCTTGTCTCGTATGGGGTAAGCGCCATACTTTCATTCATTTTCCTTATCCTCCCGGCTCTTAGCCCGTGTCTTATAGACATTATACTGATTTTTACACCGGGCGCTGCAAAATGCGGCGTTGGTTCGATTGCAGATATGCTTCCCGCCATTCTCCCGATGTATGTTCCGATGGTGCTTTTTGTCGGGATCCATTTTGTTATGCTGCTTGCGGGCAGGACCCGTTATCCCCGGTGGATGCTCGCCTTTCACTCGGTTACATGGAATGTTCTGTTGGTCACTATTCCGGATCTTGCGCAGGCCATGCAGGTGCCTGCGGCCACACGGATGTTCGCGATGAGCCAGAGCAGCTCGAACAGTTCTGTCATCATCTGGTGTATCGCGGCAGCCATTTATGAGAAGAAGCACCTATGAAATGACCTGAGCGTGAAGAGGCTGTTGCAAAATAGCTCTCTGAAAAAATTATGCACAAAACCCGGAACCTTTTCAGGGCCAAAACGGCTCAAAAAGAGTTCCGGGTTTCTGTTTTTGCACTATTTCTTTGTGCAAGTTGCTATCGTATTTTTATTTTGCAACAGCCCCTTCTATACTACTCCATCTCTGTGGTCCGCCAGGCCTCGATATTCCGATGGAAGAAAGCCCGTGACACGGAAGAACTGAGAAGAAAAGCTGTCGCTGCGCTCATAACCCACGGCTTTTGCCACCTCTGCAATGCTCAGATCCGTGGCAATCAGCAGATGCTGTGCGTGGTCGATGCGCTTGCGGATGATGTATTCCGATACGCTGCACCCAACAGATTCCTTGAAAGCAGTTTTCAGCTTCGTGGTGCCCATGAGAGCAATTTTGGAAAGCTGTTCCAGCGTTACCCCAAAGGCATAGTGGTTGTCGATGTACCGAACGGCGGCATTCAAGTTCGCTTCATCTGCCGGTGTCATGCGCAGAGAACGCTTGGCCCGTGTGCTGCGCCGGGCTTCCTCAAGCGCCAGCGCCACGGCTTCCAGCACCTTCCCCTCATAAAAGAGCTTTGCCGATGGGCCGAAACCGTGATAGGACTGCAGCTGTTTGAGCAGCAAAACCAGCTGCGGGTGATCCATACCGCCGGTCATGCGCTGAAAAACACGGTGGAAGTCCACGCGTTCCCCGCTCAGCTTTTCCCGTAAATATCCTTCATAGAACTCCGGCATGACGCTGATGCTGACAGAACTGACGGGAATATCCTTGTGGTAAATGGCCTGATAGACCCGGTTGTCGCCGCCGATGTAGGCCCGGAGCATATTAGGCGAAAGCTGCGCATAGGGATGCAGTTCTTCTCCGGAAACCGAGCGGAAGTACTGAATGGAAAGAAACTTCGGCTCCGGCATTTCCACCAGCGTATCCTGATAAAAGCGCATCTCGTGTACATCAATGGCAAACATTTTTTCCAGAATGTAATAGCGGAAGATCCCGCTGCCGGTTTTGTCTGTCAGTTTATATTGAAATTGATTAGGATCCTCGGCCGGAAAAGATTCGTCTCGGACAAAGCCGCCGGCCTCCAATTGCTTTGCATAGAACTCTTTTGTGATTTCCATATTGCCTCCGATCATACGCCGAACGGACGAACCGTTACGGCAATCAGCCGTTTCTTCGCTGTATCTCTTGCGAGGGAATCGTCAAGAAAGTATAATGTGATTCGCGGTTAGAGTCCGCTAACCACGAATTACATTATACGACGCAAAGGACCGAATTGCAAGGGTTTCAGTCAGAGGATGGATAGAGATGACGGATTTTAAGGCTATCAAACCGGATGTGCGCATTTTGCTGCTGCAGGTGCTTCTTTCTGTTGTGCTGCTGAGCAGCTTTCATACGGTTTACGCCTTGTGGGCACTGTTTTCCGTATTGGCGCTGGCGACACTCTTTTTCTGCGGATGGAGATCGTTTTTCAAAAATATCCTCCTGTTTGCTGTTCTGAACGGGCTGTTCTATGGCCTGACTGCTCTGAAAATCACGGTTTTGTCGGATATCTTCCCGCCGTTTCTGACACTGCTGATTCGTGTGGCACCGGCATGGCTCACGCTGACCATCCTGAATGCCCGCTCCCGGATGGATGAGATGCTTTATGCGCTGGACCGGATGCACATTCCGAAAACATTGTCCATTCCGCTGATGGTGGTTTACCGCTATGTGCCGACCATATTTCAGGAGCTGCGCTGCATTCATGAAAGCCTGAAAATGCGGGGACTGAACAGCTGGCATCATCCCTGGCGGACGCTCAATAACCATGTGGTGCCGCTGCTGGCCCGGAGTGAAAAGATATCCGAGGAGCTTTCCGCCGCGTCCCTCTGCAAGGGGCTCAGCGCAGAACGCAGACGGACAAGCTGCACGGAGGTGCGGATCGACCGTTTTGATTTGCTCTATCTGATTGGGATGCTGCTGGCAGCCGTGGCACTCATCTTCTTTGACCGCTTTGCGAAAGGGGGCTTTTCGCTGTGATCCGATTTGAACAGTTTGGCTTTACTTATGAAAACAGCGGCTTCGGCGTGAAGGACATTGATCTGACTGTCCAGTCGGGAGAATTGCTCGTCCTGACCGGCCCTTCCGGCTGTGGAAAAACCACGCTGACCCGCTGTATCAACGGCCTAATCCCGGATTTTTACGAGGGAACGATCACCGGACGCTGCACCGTATGCGGTATGGATATTACGCAGCAGGAAACGGGCGATTTTTCCGCCAAGGTCGGCAGCGTCTTTCAGGATCCGCGTTCCCAGTTTTTCACCATGCAGGTACGGACAGAGCTGCCCTTTCCCGGTGAAAATCTGGGGCTGCCCCGGAAAACCTTGCAGGGCGATCTTCAAAAGACCGTATCGGAGCTTTCTCTGCAGCCGCTGCTGGACCGCAGCATTTTTGCCCTGTCCAGCGGAGAAAAGCAGAAAATTGCCACGGCGTCCGTGTATGCGGCCGGGGTAGAGATCTATGTGCTGGATGAGCCTTCCGCCAATCTGGACCGGGACGGCACCGAGCAGCTTCGGCAGCTGCTGGAAAAGCTGAAAGGTCAGGGAAAAACCGTCGTGATCTCTGAGCACAAGCTCTACTATCTGCGCGACCTTGCCGACCGGGTGGTCTGGATGCGGGATGGGCGCATCCGCCGGGTCTTCTCCGGTGCAGAGTTTGCCGCTCTTTCGCCCCAATTCTTGACAGAACACGGTCTTCGGCAAACGGAGTTGTCAAAAGTTCCGCACAGTGTTCCAAAGGTGAAAGCTGTACCCGACGCCGTTCGGCTGGAAGTCTTCGGCCTGTCCTTTCACTATCCCGGCGCGAAGCCCCTGTGGCAGAACGTCTCGTTTTCCTGCCGCGGCGGCGAGATTGTGGGGATCGTGGGAAAAAACGGTGCAGGAAAAACGACGCTTTGCCGGGTGCTGATGGGACTGGAAAAGCCTTCGGCCGGAATCATTCAGCTGAACGGCAAAAGTGCCTCCAAGCGGCAACGCCGCAAAGCAACCTTTTCCGTAGTACAGGATGTGGATTATCAGCTGATTGCCGGAAGCGTAGCGGAAGAATTGCGCATGGGCCACGAACGAGATCCGGATATGGAAGAAAAGATCCGTCAGGTGCTGAACCGGTTCTTCCTTGGCGACTACGCTGACTCTCATCCTACGGAGCTTTCCGGCGGACAGAAGCAGCGACTGTCCATCGCGCTGGCCTGCCTCAGCGGGAAGAAGATTCTCTTTTTCGATGAGCCCACCAGCGGATTGGATGCAGTCAATATGGCGCTGGTCCGCAGCAGCATCGTCCATCTTGCGGAAAGCGGCTGTCTGTGCTTTGTCATTACCCATGACGATGAGTTTACCGCAGGACTGTTTACTTCTCTTCTGACTATCGGACAGGACGGCACGATTCGCTATCAGAATGCTGCCGAACAGGATCCGAATCAGTTGATCCAATATGATCAATAAATCTCAAAAAGGAGCATATTTATCATGGCAAAGAAAACAAAAGAAAGCAAGAAGATCAAAGGATTGGTTCGCATCGGCGTGTTCAGCGCCCTGTGGATCGCTGTGAGCTGGGCAATCGCCTGCTCCATCGCCTTTTTTGCGCCGGTACTGCTGGTGCTGCCCTGCATCCTGGCGCTGTTCGGCGGACTGATCTACACGGTGGAGCTATCCAAGCTGGAGATTCCCGGCGGCATTCTGGTTCCGTCTCTGCTGTTGGGTGCATGCCTGTTTACCATGGTGCCCTACGGAATGCTGTTCATCTGCTCGACGGTGGGCGGCCTCATCGGGGAAATTCTCTATCAGACTGCGGGAAAGCGCAGCGCGAAGATGCGCAGCGCTGCCGTCGCCCTTCCCATGCTGGGACTTGCGCTGGGCGAATACATCCCCATGTGCTTTATGCGGGACACCTTTAACGCCATGTACTCCGACCACTTCACCGAAGGCGTCAGCAAGCAGGCTATGAGTATGATGAACACACCGGTGGTCATCGTGCTGAGCATTTTGACGGTGGTGCTGGCATTTTTGGGCTGCCTGTGGGGAAAGAAGATCGCCCAAAAGCGCCTTGCCAAGGGAGGCAGCACTGGTGAAAGAAAGTAAAAAGAAAGGCGGTATTTCCCGGCTGCTGGAGTTAGCGGGCGAGAAGAAAACGCTGGTGGTCTGGTGCTGTATTCTTTCCACCCTGAGTGTTTTCTTTGAACTGGTTCCGTTTCTCGCGGTCTATCAGGTGTTGGGAGAACTGCTGAAGCACGCAGCCGACCTTTCACAGGCAAATGCGAAATTCATGCTCTCCTGGGCCGGATACGGGATCATTGGTTTGCTGATCGGCTACGCCCTCATGTATGTGGGCGGTATGCTGGGACACACGGCGGCTTATCGAACCCTTTACGGCGCGCGAGTACGGCTGGCGGAGCACATCGGGCGGCTGCCCCTGGGGTGGTTTAACCGCAATGCCATCGGCAAGATCAAGCAGATTACCGAGCAGGATGTGGAGCAGATCGAGATATTCATCGCCCATCAATTTCCGGACATGGTCAACACCATTGTGCTGGTGCTTGTGATGATCGTGGTGATGTTCAGCCTGAACGCCTGGCTGGCGCTGGCGGCCATTGTGCCGATCCTTGTGGGCTTTGCGGCGCAGTTTTCCATGATGTTCGGCAAAAAGGCGCAGGTGGGATTGAAGGAATACTACGATGCGCTGGAGAACATCAACACCTCCTCCGTGCAGTATGTCCGAGGCATGCCGTCCATTAAGATTTTCGGGCAGACGGTGCATTCCTTCCGCCGGTTTTATCAGAATATCATCGCCTATCGGGACTTCAGTACCCGCTATGCGAAGAATTTTGAGTCCTATTACTGCATTTTTAAGGTGCTGGTTTTGTCGCTGGCGACCTTTATTCTGGCGGTGGGACTGTTCTTATTTTCCGGCAATCCGCAGAACATGGCCTTCACCGTCACGCTGCTGTTTTTCCTAGTCTTTGCACCGGGCATCTCCACTCCGGTTTTCAAGCTGACCAATATCGGCCAAAGCATGACCAGCATCACCGAGGCGGTGGACCGCATTGACAGGGTCATGGCGGAAGCGGAGATTCGCGAACCGGAGAGCGGAAAAAAACCGGAGCATTATGATCTTGTCTTTGACCATGTGACTTTCGCTTATGGGGAAAATGCCCCACAGGTGCTGAAAAATGTTGATTTCCGCGCCGAGCAGGGGCAGATCACAGCCATCGTCGGCCCCTCCGGCAGCGGCAAATCCACCATTGCCCAGCTGATTCCACGGTTCTGGGATGTGGGTGCGGGCAGTATCCGCATCGGCGGCGTGGATGTGCGGGAGATGAAAACGGAGGATTTGATGAACAGTATGTCCTTTGTTTTTCAGGATTCCTTCCTGTTTTCCGATACGCTCTACAACAATATTGCCGCCGGAAAGCCGGGGGCAACCAAGGAAGAGGTCTATGCCGCGGCCAAAGCCGCCCAGTGTCACGAGTTTATCAAGCAGCTGCCGAATGGCTACGATACGCTGATCGGAGAAGGCGGCGTGTATCTTTCCGGCGGTGAGGAGCAGCGAGTCTCCGTGGCACGGGCGATCCTCAAAAATGCGCCGATTCTGGTGCTGGACGAGGCCACGGCCTATGCCGACCCGGAAAACGAACATCAGATGCAACTGGCGCTGCAGGAGCTGATCCAGGACAAAACCGTGCTTATCATCGCCCACCGGCTGCTGACCATCAAGAATGCCGATAAAATTCTGGTGCTAAAGGACGGGCAGATCGAAGCCGAGGGAACGCATGAAGTATTGATGAAAAACAGTCGGACCTATGCCGACCTGTGGCGTGCTTACACCGCCACGGCGGATTGGCAACTGGGCAGAACGGAGATGCCGGTATGAAAAAGAGAAATGCGGTATACTGCGTAACGGCAGGGCATCCTAAGAAGATCGTCCGCTCCGTGATCCTTACGGTGCTGGCCAACTTCGGCAACCTCATTCCCGTCGGCTTTCTGACCCTGGCGGTATTGTCCCTCTATTCCTATTTTGGTGGAGCTTCCGAGGTGCTGGATCTTCACCAGCTTTGGATGGTTTGGGGCGCCATGGGGATTGCCGCCGTGGTGCTGTATTTTCTGGAGCTTGCCGCCAACCACGCCACCTATTACGGCGGATACGCCGCCGGAGCCCAAGGGCGCGTGGACCTGGCGGAACACATCCGCAAGCTGCCCCTTGGTTATCTCATGAGCAAGGATCCCGGCGAGCTGGGCAACACTATGATGAACGACTTTTCTCTGATCGAGGATGCGCTTACCCACACGCTGCCCCAGCTGATCGGTGGCGCCATCACCGCCGTGCTGGGCGTTCTCGGCATGTGCTGCATCGACTGGCGGCTGGGGCTTGCCCTCTTTGCCGGACTTCCCGTCACGGTGCTGATTTTGCTGCTGGTGCAGACGCTGGACAAAAAGCGCGGTGCAGCACATGTGGCGGCCAAGATAGAGCAGACCAACCGGTTACAGGAATACTTAACCGGCATGAAGGTCATCAAGGCCTATAACCTTGGCGGCAGCAATTTCACAAAGCTTACTCAGGCATTCCGCAATTTTATGACTGAGAGCATCAAGCTGGAGGCTGTCTCCGGCCCCTTCTATCTGGTGGCGATCTCCTTTTTGCAGGCCGGTATTTCCTTTGTCACCATGGCCGGCGTGTGGCTTCTGTCCGGCGACAAAGTGGACATTTCCGTATTCGTGATGTTCCTGTTCATGGGCAACCGCATTTTTGAGCCTCTGGCCGGTGCCATCACCCAACTGCCGGTATTTGTCTACAAGAAGTCCGCCGGAGAGCGGATCGTCGATTTGATGGATGAGCCGGTCATGGCGGGTGACGGTGGTGCCCCTGCACAGCATGAGATCGTTTTTGATCATGTTTCCTTTGGCTATGGGGAAAAGGAGATCCTGCACGATGTCAGTGCCGAGTTCCGCCCCGGAACCATGACCGCCATCGTCGGGCCCTCCGGCAGCGGCAAGAGCACCATGCTCAAGCTGATTGCCCGGTTCTATGACCCGCAAAGTGGAGCGGTGCGCTTCGGCGGCGTGGATGAAACAGCTATTGATCCGGAAAAGCTGATGAGCAAGATCTCTGTGGTTTTTCAGGATGTGTACCTGTTCCAGGATACCATCGAGGCCAACATCCGATACGGCAAAGAAAATGCCACGCACGAGGAGATCGTTGCCGCAGCAAAGCTGGCTCACTGCCATGAATTCATTAGGAAACTCCCGGATGGATACCAAACCATAGTTGGTGAGGGCGGCTCCACGCTTTCCGGTGGGGAAAAGCAGCGCATTTCCATTGCGCGGGCCATTTTGAAGGATGCACCGGTGCTGCTGCTGGATGAGGCAACCTCCTCCCTTGATCCGGAAAACGAGCTGGATGTGCAGCACGCACTGGAAGCACTGGTAAAAGGCCGTACGGTGGTCATGATTGCACATAAGCTGAAAACCGTTGCCGGAGCCGATCAGATTCTGGTGCTGGATCAGGGCAAGATCGTGGAGCGCGGCACCCATACCGAGCTTTTGCAGAAAGACAGTCTGTACGCTCATCTCTGGAATGTCCAGCAGGAAACCTCTGGCTGGCAGATACATAGAAAGGCGGATTCTGCCAGGTTGGAAGTTGCATACCAACAAGGATGAAGAGAGCGGGTCCCGTGTGAACGGGATCCGCTTTCACTTGGGCAGCTTGAGCGAGGGACAACCACCAGCTAAGCTGGTGGAGTAAAAAAGGCTTTAGCCCTAGACAAAAAGAAGCCTCCCCGTAGAATTGTGGACTGTGGGTTTGCCAACTACATTCTAGAAACAGGGAGGTTTATCTTTGAAATGAAAGATAACAAAGACGTATGACGGTTAGGAAAAGTCCCCTTGACAAATCTCGTCTCATGAATAATTCCTCTTGCAAAAGCCCTAACAGTAGAATAAAGAATCAGCCCAGCAGCTTTGCCTTTATGCTGCTCTCCTTTACAAACGGGTCCGACCAGAAGCGGGAATCATAGGAATGGTTGACATTGTCGCCCTGAACGTAATAACAGTTTTCCGGCACAATCAGCGTAATGCCATTCCGAACGACAGCTTCGCCGCCGGATGCCGTAATTCGCTTTACAAGCAGCCTCCCATCCCGCTCAAAGATGATAATATCCCCATCGGTCAAATCTCCGTACAGCCGTGTCCCCAGAATAAATGAGTCTTTCTTCAGTGTCGGTTCCATAGACTCAGTCGGGACATACCCGAGAAAGAGCACTGTTTTCATAAGGACAAGCAGCAGGAGTGAGGACAGGATCGGGATAAGCAGCCAGCGGTTATTCTTGAAGAGTTCCATAACTTCCTCCAAAATGCAAAACCCGCCCTCCGCAGTGTTTATACTGGGGAGGGCGGGTTTGCTGTATCATTTTCAATTGTGCATAAATCAGAATGCCGCAAGATCCGGATGCGACCTGAGATATTTCCTGGTGCGGGAGATTCGGGCGGCGACACATTTGTCGCTTTCCCCGAGTATGCTGCCGATTTCCGCGTGGGAATAGCCTTCGGCGCTGAGACGGATCGCCCGGATGCCTTTCGCCATCGCCTCGGAAGCGTTGGCCTCCAGTCGGTCGAGTATCATACTCAGTTCGTGATGCTCGTCTAAACTATCTTCTTTCCCGAGCACCTCCGGGATCAGTTCACACTCCTTTGCCGCCCGGCGGTTGGCATAGATCAACGCCGTGCATATCTCGTTCCAGATTAGCCTGTATGCATACGTAGAGAAGCATCCGCCTTTATCGCTGTATGCCGCCTTGCAGAGGCCAATGCAGCCGATCTGATAGAGGTCATCGTAACTGTAGATACTGTTTTGACCGGGATTATGTACCTTGTCCTTGATCACCTTCCCGACCAGCCCGAGGTTTTGCTCCACTTTTCTCTGCTGGGGTTGTGTAAGCGTCATGATGCTTCTCCTCCTTTGCATGGGCGAAATCCGGCCGGCTGTTGTTTCCTGCGCCGCTCCAGGAGCTTCTTGCTTTCGGCGATGACCTCGTTGCAGTAATATTCACCGAGAAAGCCAATGTGAGCTTTGGAAAGCGGTACCTGCAGAAGCCCTGCCAGCCACAGGTAGGCGTCCTGCTTGCTCATCAAACCGCTTAGATATAGTTGGTCGAAATAGTAGTGCGCCTGATTCCGAAGCGTGCGCAGCTCGCGGTTAGCCAATGTGCCGACGGGGATATTTGTGCCCGGATGGGTGCGAACATAAGCGTCACACCGCGGATAATTGCTGCAAACATAGAGCATGGTATGGCTGTGGTTCTCATGGTAGATGCCGTCTGCGGAGCGCAGCACAACGGTGCCGCCGCAATACTGGCAGCGCATGGCGGACGGGTTGATTCCTTTCTTCTTTTTCTTGTGTTTCACGGTTCCTTTCACCTCCGTCAGGATATAGAGAAAGGCCGGAAAACTGCATGAAAACCAAGGACGGCAAAGTCGGTTTCTACATACCGAGCACGTTCCTGTCATCAAAGCAGCTTTCCGGCCAATGAGTTCAGTTGTGGCTTGCACCGTATGGATCGCTCAGTGCGCAAATCCGTAACAGTTTCTCTCCCGCGGGGAGAGTCTAACTCCGGGAGCTCTTCCGAAGTACTGAAAGCCTGAGTGCAAGCCCCTGCCACGGTTACAGCTTAGCATATCAGGATCCAAAAGTCAAGCCTTAAAGCAATGTTTTTAATTATTTTATTATAATATTTCTAAAAGTTTTGTATTTTGCAATTCAGAACCAGTCTGGTGGAAAGAAACGCCTCTCCAAACTGCCCGCGCTCTCCAGAGTGGCGATGTCAATATTCGTAATCATCCTCGTCATCGTCCTCATCGTCCGGATCATACGGCGAGCGTTCTGATGGGCGCCGGTTCCGAATAAAGCGCATGGCGACCAGCGAACCTGCCGCAAGAAGGAGCCCTCCGCCAAACAGGATAATGTGCATCACGGGAATCCCGCCGACGGTAGGACGGTCCGAATTCTGCTCTTGCACATTCTGCGAAGCGACGTCCGCGTTCTCCGCACTGTCTGTTGTCAGCGGCTCCTGTTCTTGTTGCGTCACATCAGGACTTGGGATATCGTCCGGCGCCGGCACGGCGGCATTTAGAGTCAGGCAAGAAAGGACGTAGCTGCCGCTATTGCCCAGCTCGGTTCGTAAAATCCCGTCCTGCCCGACGGCAATCGTGCCCGGATAAAGGCCTGCATCCGTCTTGAGCTGGAATTCAACGCCCGCCCATTGGGGGCCAAGCTGTACCTCAAGGATGACGGGCTGCGCGACTTGAAGCTCCGTGCCGTCCGTGTCATCGCCGGTAGCATAGACAACACCTGTACACATGAGGATGCAGCACAATAGCGCCAGCATTACGCCGATGCCTGTTTTCATCTTTTTCATAATGACCTCCTGTAATTTGCATAGAAAAAGACGGCCTGATTTCTCAAGCCGTCCTCTCTGATGCTGTATTTTGTTTTTACTTGATCGCGTCCTTGAGCGCCTTTCCCGCCTTAAAGGAAGGGGCTTTGCTGGCAGGGATCTCGATCGTTTCACCGGTAGCCGGGTTTTTGCCCATCCTCGCGGCGCGCTCCTTCACTTCAAAACTGCCGAAGCCGACCAGTTGGATCTTGCCGTCGGTTTTCAGTGCTTCCGTGATACCGTCAAATACGGAATTGACCGCTATTTCCGCGTCCTTTTTGCTGAGATTGGCCTTTTCAGCCACATAAGCGACAAGCTCTTTCTTTGTCATAGACTTTATTCCTCCTTCTGCACCCGTTTACAACTGTGCACCAATTATCCTCTGGTCTGGGCGCAGTCAGTCATAGCCTCACGAGTGATGTGGGTATATTATAGCATGAAGAATTCTGATTGCAATGCTCTTTCAATGCTACGTTCATCACCGGCAATAACTGAGAAAGGGACACCGTGTCCTCTGGAGATGAAAAAACACGCTGACCTGCAGAAAAGGGACACGGACGCTTTCGACCTCTTGGATAAGATCCCCGGTGTCAGGCGCGGTCCAGGCGGCGTGATCTGCCTTTATGACAGGCTGGTCTCATTGAAGGGTTCGGATCGGGTCATTCCCATCAACTATCTCTGACATCTGTACTGCCCGCAGGATTTTGTCCTGCGGGCAGTTTTTCGCTGTTTGAGCGTGGGTTTTGCTGCAAGCACCCGCATTTAAGGCATACGCCGCCCGACCATACGTGCCGGCATTCCCGGCCCGGGGACTGCTTGACGCCCTTCTTCTCACGGTTCCGCGGCCGATTTCTTCTGCGCCTGTCGTTTTTCATATCGTTCCTCCATAACGAATCCGAGGATGTGCGTTCAAGCATATCCCCGGACAGGTGTTATTTACTTCTTCACGGCAATATGCTTGCCCGTTCTGCGCTTTTTCAGGTAGAAAAACGCTGTGCAGCCAACTCCTGCCGCCGCAAGCCCGAGCAGTGAGATCCAAAGCATAAGATCGGCGTCGTCTCCGGTCTTGGGAACATCCACCTTCGTCTTGTCGTTATGGATCTTTACCGTCAGCGTCTCGTTTGCAACAAGCGTGATTTTGACGGGGTCTGCGATCTTGTACCCTTCGCTGGCGCTGTTTTTCAGTTCCGTGACGGTATACTCGCCGATGCGCAGCTTCTCAATGAAGATTTCGCCCTTGGCGTCGGTCGTAAACGTCATATCGTAGCCGTTGGCGCCGGTGATGCGGAACGCAAAGCCCTCTTTCTTTCCGTCGCTGGTGGTCTTAATAATCTTGAGGGAGCCCTTCAGCGCATGGTTGATAAAGCCCTTTCCGGCTTCGTTCTCAACGGTGTAGGTTTTTCCGTCGGTATCGATCTCCACATAGTAGGCTTTCTCGTCCGGAATAAAGCCCTCCGGTGCGGTTTTCTCCCTTACCAGTACGCCGCCGTACTCCAGATTCCTCATCCAGTAAACGCCGGCAGAGGACTCCTCCATGGTGCCGAGCAATACATCGTCCTTGTCCAGCGCCTTGTTCCCGTTAACATCACAGTAGACCTCGAATACCGCGCCGCTGAGTTTATTCTCGGGATAGTCTGCGTCATACTTTGTCAGTGTGACGCTGCCGCGGATAAGTTTGTTTGCAATCTTGATCTCAATGACCTGTCCCTGCTCCTTGACCGTTACCGGGAACAGCTCTTCGCTCAGAACGAAGCCCTTGGGCTGCTCGATCTCGCGCACGAGCCAGTTGCCGGCGGGGATCTTTTCGAAGCGGAATCTGCCATCCTCGGCGGATACGGCTGTCAGCAGTGCGGTATCCTTCGTGAATCTCGTTTCGGATGCAGCAAACAGACCCATGACTGCACCGGAGAGTGGCTTATCGTTTGCATCAACCTTCAGACCCGAAACGGAGCCGTAGATCAGCTTATTCTCAATGGCTGCGCCCTCGTTGGCAATCAGCTTGACAAGCTTCTTGTCTTGCCCGGCGTAGTCAAACGACACCGGATACTTCGTATCGCCAAGCAGGTAATGGCTGTCTGTAGAGATCTCCTGCAGGTAGAAGCGTCCAAAGGGGAGATCCGTCTTGCACATCGCTTTTCCGTCTTTATCCAAGGACACCATCTCGATCAGGCCGTCCTGCGGGATGCTGCTGCCGTCGGTTGCCACAAGCTTCTCCGCAGCATAAAGGCCGAATGTAACGTGCGTGAGCTCGTCACTTTGGCCAATGCCGAACAGCTTATCCGTTTCCATGGTTTTTACCAGACTGATCTCCACACGCTGGCGTTCATTGTACATATCTGCCCGAAGCTCGGTGACCTTAACCTCCTGTCCGGCATATACCAGCTCGACCGTATGCGGTTCGGTCTGAAGGGCCATGCCGTGCGGAGCTTGCTTCTCGGTGATCACATACTTGCCAAGGTAGAGTGCCTTACTGGCGGCCATGCCGTCCGATTGCGTGGTGACGGTGTCTACGATGTCCCCGGCCTTTACACGCAAGGTTCCGTCAGGGGTGTAAATATCCTCCGCGGCAGCGATATCAAAGACTGCTCCCGGAAGTCCGGTATTCTCATATACAGGCCGGAAGATGGATCCCTCGTTTACTACGCTGCTGAAGACCTCTCCGGTCTTTTGGATGCGGATGAGGCCTTTTTGCGCCATGTTGGACTTTGTAACTGTCACGACAGCCTCTGACCCATCCACGGCAAACGGAACCGGGGCGGTATCCAGCACATAGCCATGGCAGGTTGCCACCTCGATCAGCTCATAGCGGCCGTAGGGCAGCTCGCAGGGGAGCATCAGCGTACCATCATCTGCGGTATAGAATGTGGAGATGGTCACTGGCGCCGGATAATAGACAGTCTGTGAAATCAGTTCGCCGGAGGTCAGGTCTCTGACCTGAAAACCGATGCCTGCTGCCGGAATGATCTTTCCGGTCTCAGCATCGCGTTTTTCCACGCGGATGAAGCTGGTGATGGTCTGGTTGTTCAGGATATAGGAGTACAGGTGTCCGTTGGAGTTGATGAATACGGTGAAGTCCGGAATAAAGGCCTGTCCTTCCCGCCCCTCGATCTGGTGTACGGTATAGCGGCCGTAAGGTAGATCTTTAGAAAGCGCTACGCCGTTTCCATCCGTCACGAGCAGATCGCGCTCGCTATCTTTGGCTGCGTCATAGCTTCCGGCACCGGAGAGATAAAGCTGGAACATCGCGCCTGCTTCCGGCTGCTCGATAATGCCTGCATTGCCGGAGGGGTTGAACTCCGCCGCCGGTACAGATCCGTTTTCGAGTTCTGGCTCCGCTTCATTCTGGCCGGGAATCAGCGTATCGGCTGCTTCCGGCTCAGACTCGGCCGGCGTTTCCGTGTCGGCTTGATCGGGCATTGGGTTTTCTCCCGCTGCCGGTTCGGCAGCGTCCGGGCTAACAAAATATGCGGAGCCTTCCGGCGCAGTGGGTTCCGTTGCTGCGGGGATCTCAGCCTCCGCCTGCGGGGCTGGCGCGTTCTCGGGGGGTTCCAGTTCTGCATCAATATGCTTGATCAGGCGGATGCTGCCCTTGATTACCGTTTCGGTCACGGCGTTAGCCGTTGTATTGTGTTCAACCGTATACTGACCGGGCGCTGCACCGACGGCATGTTCCGTCGTATCGAGGAGGTACCCCTCCGAGGGTTCCGTTTCACGGATCGTCCAGTCGGTATCGCAGATATACTCTTTGCTGGTGAACTGACCATTGGCGTCTGTGTAATACACATCGACAAGCTTCCCGCCCTTGTAGATCCCGTATTTAGCGCCTGCCAGCGTGGCGTCGCCCTGCGGTGTTCCGGTTTCTGCGTCCGTCTTGGTTACGGTCACGGTAAACTTTTTGAGGATATTGGTAAAGCTGCGTTCTGCAACCCGGTTCCACTGGATAGATACCGACTGAGGATCAGGGATAACGTATCGAATGGCCGTATCGACCTCCTCGATGGTATATGGGCCACCAATCAGGACATTGCGGAACTTAGCCACGCCGGTGGAGTCCGTTACCGCATACTCATCGACGTTCAGGCCGGAAAGGGATTTGCCGTACAAGCGAAACTTTACGCCCTCAACGAATCCGTCTTCCGAAGTCTTGGTCACCTCCAACGCACCGCGTTTGAGCACGTTGTTGAATGTCACGGTCGAGGTCTGCCCACCGACAATGGTGACCTGCTGTGAAGTCTGGGGCGTATAACGCTCAATGTCCGCTTCTGTTACGGTATAGGTGCCGGCCATGAGCTCGGATACATCAATCGTGCCGTCGCGGCCGGTAGTCACAGTCTTGGTGATTCCGTTGCCGGAGATCGTGAAAGAAATGCCGGCCACAACGCCATCCTCGCTGGTCTTGACCAGGTGCATGGTGCCGAGCGCCTCCATCTCAAGCCGAAGATAGGCGCTGACAGGGTCTGACACGTTTTCGCCGTAGGTGACAACGTCCTGAATGCCGGCGCCTTTATTGCCGTCCGTCCAGACGACCACACCGCTTCGCACGCCGTTGGTCTTGCTGGCGCTTACGCGGATATCGCCTGCAATCGGCGTATCGGAGGTGATTGTCAGGCGGTTCCCGCTTCGGGAGAAGCTGATTCCGGGTTCCGAGGAGCTGAACGAGAAGTTCGACAGCACTCCATTGGTATCCGTCAGTGTCACGGTATATCGCGTGCCGTCGTATTTGAGTTCATAGCTGCGTGCGCTGCCAATGCTTCGTGCGCAGAAGCTGGGGATCTCTGCGTGACTCTGCACGCTGGCGGCCATGGAATTATAATAGGAGCGGATCTGGCTGCGAAGCGGATGCTCGTCCCGGATATAACTCCAAACCGCGCTCTTCCCATAGCCGGAGGGATCCACCTTGTTGAAGCTTGCGTCACGCTCGCCGACAACCGTCTCCCAGACCAGCAGCTGCGTAGCGATTGCATGGCTGAGCGCAGCTGCATCCGAGGCGTTCTGAGAACGCCAGGATGTGGATACATTGCCCTGATAGCCATACTGCATGATCCGGCCAAGCAGGACCTTGATGGTATCCGGGGAAATGGTCGGATTGAGATGGCTGGGGTAGTTTTCCCAAAATGTCTCATCCTTGTGGGAGAGAGTATCGCCGGCATTTTGCCCGATGCCGGGCTCGATGCAATACGAAACCTGACCGTTATAGGTGCCAATGCTATGCACCGTTGTGTATTTGCTGTTGAGATACCGCCATCCGCCCATCAGAGACGTGGCAGAGTGGCCCCACGCCGTCGCAGAGTAGTTGCTGTCGCCGTCGCGTGGGAAATCCACCATGTAAGCGTCTACCGTCGTTGCGGCAAACACAGGTGTGCTGATAGGCAAAAGCGTCATCATGCACATGAGCAGGGACAAGAATGCCGAAAGGGCTTTCTTGAGCGTTTTACGTTTCATCGGTCCTTTACCTCCTGTTTTTTTGCAGCAAAGAAGCGCACCGTTTCCGATGCGCTTCTCGCTGCGTGATGTGGTTTGGCTCAGGCGCAGCCGATATACAGATCGTATCGTGCTTCTGTTCTCAGCTGCGCCCAAACGCAGAAATATATGATGCCGTCTGCTGCGTACAGTTCCAGCCGCGATTTGATATCCTGCGCCGGGTGGATGGATATATCTCCGGCGATAATGGGGGGTATCCCGGCGTCCTGTTGCGGTAGAGTCATAGGTGAAACCGACTCCAACGCCGCAGTTTCGCGCAAATGCAGTTCATTCATGGCCGGCTCTTTGAGTATGGCTGGTTCTGATTCCGGAGGGCTTGACGGCTGTAAGGTGTACTCCGGAGTGCCGCAGTATGGCTCCCGGCTCTCACCTGAGACTTTCCCCGGGTACTGCCGGGAGGCGGTGAGGTTGTCCGGTACGCGGATACGCACTGAGCATTACGGCAATATACTCATCCTGCCAGATTGAAATAGCCACGATCCGCTTCGTCAACGCAGCGGCTGAGTATCTCGAAAAACCGTTCCGGCGTGAGCTCCGTATCCAGCCAGTGGGTAGCGCGATAGGAATAACAGCCGACGTCCTCGTTGATGGCGTGGCTGCCCAGCACGCTGTGCAGGTTCAGCTCGTTGGCAAGCTGCTGTTTTCGTGCGCCATCCGGGTTTCGGATCGCCTTAGCCAGGCAGACGACCAGCAGCGGGTGCAGCGGCGAGAACGAGATCTGCATATAGTAGCCGCGGTGATCCAGTGTCAGCGAAGTTTCGTCCTCCGCCTCCACCTTCATGTGGGACAGGATCATTCTGCGGGCTTTTTGCGCAAGATCCGTTCTTCTGACCTGCTCTGCGCGGGTCAGATCGTAATCAAGCATAGTTGTTCAACCTCCTTGTCATTTTCTGTTCGTTCCAGTCATCTCGGGGTAGCGATGTGTGTGATCGCGCCCCAGATTCGATTGGATTCGTTGTTGATGCCCAGAATCCGTACCGTTACGCGAGAGCCTCTGGGCGGGCGCCCGCGCTTAGGATAGCTGCACAGACAGTCGATGCCGCCGTCCAGTGAGACGAACACGCCGTTCATGTCCACCATACTGACAGTACCTACATAGCGGTTACCCACAGAATAACGCCGCAGCGCCTTTTCATAGGGATTCTCTCCGGCCTGCTTGATGGAGGCACTGACCCGGATACTGGTTCGGTCACTGCGGTCGATGCTCAGGATCTTAACCAGAATGCGCTGCCCGGGCTGAAAACTGTCCTGCGCATCCAGCATACGCTGGTAGCTCAGCTCGCGAAGCGGGATGTAGACCTCCAGGCCAAACAGATCCACGAAGATGCCGGCACGAATGACGGATACGACGCGAGCTTCCGCACAAATACCTTCGTAGAGCAGATTGTTTCCATCCCGGTCTGTACCGAAATAGTACGCGCGGCGCTTAGCGGACATAGCCTCAAGACGGCTGCCGACTGCAACGCCTGCCTTGGCGTCGATGCCCTTGATGATGTAATCCACTTCCGCCCCCAGGCGCTTGGTGACCATATAGTGCAGCACATCCTCTGGAAGCCTGCCGCGGAAATCCTCCGGCGGCTCCACCGCCTCCTCCGCAGGAATAATAACCTTGATATCGCCATGATAAATGACTGCAAGAGAACGCGAGGGATGGTCAGCGGGGCGTTCGATGCCCTGAATGGTCCCGGTCAGGATCCGTTTGGTCTTTAAGGATTCTACCAGGTCCAGCAAATCGTTGCGGGCTTTGTCCGCTTCCGTTTCCACACTGGGGCGCTCGTCGATGGATACTACCGGCGACGCCGGTCTGGCAGCGGCGCGCCTGCGCGGCTTCTTCTCCGGAGCTTCGACGCCGTCGGATGCATCCCCGGACGGTTCTGCCGCTGCTGTGTCAGACTCACTTTTCTTAGCTCTTGGTTTTCTGGTTCGGCGGGCCGGCGGGCTCTCTTCAGGTTTTTTCTCATCCAAGTCGGAATCGGTCTGGGACACCGGAACTTCCGGCGCAGTTAATTCATCGGATCCGGCCGGAAATCCTCCGGGAAGTTCAGTGCCCGATCCGGTCTGGGATACCGGTGCTTCCGGGGTATTGCGCGCGGCGTCTTCGATCGGCATCCCTTCGGGATTCGCAGATCTGGAATCAGTCTGGCAAATGTCGATGAGATCAGCGTCTCCGGGTGCCCCTTCAGTGCTGAGCACTCTATCCGGCTCAGGTTCAGTTTCAGTCTGATGTAATGAGTGTTCATTGATGTTTTCTTCCGTCGCGGCCGCAAGAATTTCTTCTTCCGGGATTACCGCCGTTTTTTTCGTTGCCATTGTTTGATCCTCCGTTTCTTTTGTTTGAATATAAAAAGAGCGTCCCATTTCTGAGACGCCCATCTGCCGGTAATATGTCTTATTTGTTCAGGATATACGCCGTAAGCAGCCTTCCCGTTATTTCCTCATGCGACGTTCCTCGTATTCCAAGTGCCTTGAGGTCAATCGGTTCTTCGCGCATTGCGGCAAGGAAGTCTTTCATATCATTGCGGATCGCTTGCGGCAAGTCAAGCGTATCATTTTCTCTCAACAGCATGCTGAGCCGGATCACGTCATTTTTGTGCTTCCGGATGTTTTTGCTGTCAACCTTTGCGCCGGCTTCCTTTCGCTGGCGAAGATCCAGCCACGCCTTGGCCTTGAATGGGATGAGGTGCATTGCGTCAAGAATCGGTATCCCATCTATTATGGTTTTCCCCTTGCGCAGGAATTGGTAATACGCATCATCCAGCAAAATCGCCGACAGGCTGGATATTTCATGGTCCAGTGGCAATGGCGTAAGTACCGCATCATCCGAAAGGGCAATTGCATCAGCGCGACGGGAAAACAGCTCTATCATGTAGGGATAATCCCAGCTCTTCGGATTCGTAAATCGGTAAAACTGCGGTTCGCCGGTACTTTTATTTCTATGCTCGTACCCTGCGTCTCTGATATATGACCAAAATCGTTCTCCGAACTGCGGCGTCAGACTCTCTACGATCAGCACCATATCAATATCTCGCGTTGCCCGAAAATCCATGCCTTCCTCGCTCATGAGCAGGTCGCATGCTGTTCCGCCGATAATTGCATACTGCTCGCTGTACTCGGAAAACCACCGCTTGAAGCTCTCAAATCCGGTTACCATCTTTGTCACCACACCTTTTCCAGTATTTCTTCAATACATTGCTCTACCCGCTCGTCCATATCGTCTGCTAAGCTTGCCGCCAGCGACAGTACATCAACGCTGCCTGTCTGACTGATACGGCGCGGATCATAGCGCCAGAGCTGCAGGGCGCATTGCTTTTCAGAATCGATCAATTTCTGTGCCGATCCCTTAATTTTACCGCCAACCATACCCCATGTTTCGACCGCCGGCGGATTGAGCATGCTCATTTCCGAAAGCGCACTCAGCCCCGCGGGAAACATATCCCGGGTCACAGCGCTCTTTTCGATGAATACGGTTGTCCGGACAGGCTGGATGAGGTAGGGGACGGCTTTTTGATATAGTTCCTTTGTGTCGAGCTCGGTGCAGAGCATTTTCTGCGCTCCGGCGGAGCAGGACTTGTTAAGGAGTCCAAGCGTTACCAATTGATTTGCCGCTCTCGTGATCGTCATTGCGGAAAAGGCAAACCGCTCCGCAAAGGGCGTCATGGGCATAGGCTCGTTCCCATTCAGGATATAGGCAAACAGCAGCATCTGCGCAGACGGCTGCAGCTTCTCTGCGCCCGTCATGAGTCCCTCGCTATCGCAGCGCTCTGTAAGCAGAGCCCCAAGAAAGGGAAGATACACCTGCTTTTCCGGCACGACGAACGCCAGCTTCGCATCAATGAAGGAGCTGCGGCGCTGCCGGGATATGGCCGTTAACTCAAAAACGACCTGTCGCCCGCTTGCTGCATGCAGCCTCGCCACATGCTTTTTAAGGGTATTGATCGTATCGAGTTCCCCCACAGGATGAACAATAAGGCACGCTACTCCGCCAATGTCCGCTTGTTCAAATGTATATCTATCGTTCAAAAAAAGCGGCAAGGCTGCCTGCTGCTTCCACTCTGTCCGTATTACCGGGACGCCCAGTGTTTTTGTGATATAGTCCATCTGCTCACCACCAATTTAACTTTCTTTCGGCATTATAACATCGCTAAAGTTAAATGTCAACTTTTTAGTTAAATCATTGAGTTCAAAACTCGCTCGGCGGTTTTGCGGAGCTGTACAGAGTTCTGCGTTTTGAGGGTATGGACGGCGTGCGCGGCCGCTCCTCAGACACTGCACGCGGCGAAATCGTCTCGATCTGGAGAAAAGGCGCTGCCGCGTGCGAGGGTGTGTAATCAAGAATGCTGACGGGAGTTAATTCCTTGGCCAGCGGGTGCTCAGCATAATCAAACTTTTTCAGTTTCAGGACATTGTGTCCTCGGATGACCACCAGCAGCTCCTCGTTGGGGATGCGCAGCACCTCGTCCGGAGTCAGCAGCCGTCTGCGCCCCTGGCCCTCCGTCTGACGGTATTGGGGTATGACCTGCGCTACGGCAATGGTCTTGCGCACGGTCATGGTGGAGTTGATCTCCACTGACATATCACCGCTCCGCGCGGAGAAGTACTCGGCGCTGACCTCATCGGTACAGCCCAGCATAAGCTGCACGTCCAGGTTACCGATGATCTCCGCCCAGAGATTGTTGGGATATCGGTTCTGGAGCTGACCGAGGCTCTGCACGGCCAGCATCACATAGATCGCACGGCTGCGGATAACGCTGAGCGTACGGGCGAAATCCGAACCGTCCGCTGCGCCGCCAAGCTTGCCCACATTGTTGAACTCATCGAAGATGAGGTTGACCGGGACTTTGCAGCGCAGCTCCGGCGTGCTGTCAGCATAGCGCACCAATTTGATGAATAGAAACGAAAAGAACAGCGAGGACAGAAACGCCATCGTTGCGTCCTGATCGCTGAGTATGACGAAGTAGGCGCATTTGCGCTTGCCCGGCGCCGTGAGATCGATATCGCTGCGGCTGATGATGTCCCGCACAGCCTCGTTCTGTAAGACCTGTAACCGGGTGCCGAGCCCAAGGACGATGCCGGAACGCACCGTGTCGCTGGCCTGCGAGAAAAGATTGAACGGCGCACGTGCGGGGTGATCCAGCGGCAGCTTTTCAAAAAGTGCCGTCAGCTGCCGTTCGCTGTTTTGGGTCAGGAGCTGGTAGGCGGCCGCCAGGTTCTTCGTCTCCGGGCTGCGGCTCCTGTCCAGATCGATATAGAGCACCAGCGCTTTGAGCAAATTGGCCTCGCCGTTGTCCCAGAAATGGTCGCCCTTGCCCTCACTGGTGTTGGAGATGATGACATTGGTCAACACCTGCGCCAGCAGAGTATCGCCGTTCAGGTCTGACATGCAGTTCCATGAGTCGCCGTGCCGGGGGTCTACCAGGTTGAATACTTTTACCTCATACCCGTTCTTGCGGAACAACTCGGCGGTATCGTTATAGAGCTCCGCCTTCGGATCCGTAATGACCGCCGACTCTCCGCGCTTGAGTATGGTGAACAGCGCCGGACGGATCACACCACGGGATTTTCGGGTACCGGATGCACCGAATACGGCGATGTGGCGGTTCAGTCTGGTGTCTTTAGGTAAGCAGACGACGCTGCCGTTTTTTTCGCCCAAAATGATGCCATCGGCCTGCGGCGGAGGCTTGATCTCCAGAATCTCTTTCAGCTCCTTGTCCTTCATCCATGAAGCGGTGCCGTAGGTTCCGTACTTGCTGCGGGTAAATCCGCGTTCATCGTAGTCCTTGGAGCTGAATTTATCGTGGAAACGCACATAGGCCGTGATACCGACCCCGGTCAGCAGCAGTATACCGATGCTTTTTAGCCCCGGGATGCTGAAGGCGTTGCCCAGACACACGATCGGATTCCAGTCTACGGCACCGATGGTCGTTTGCCCCGTAAGACCGCCGGAATTCATCCAAAGCTCGTAGTTTATCAGCAATTGGCCAAGCACTCCGCCCAGGTAAAGCAGGGTGATAAGTCCCGGTATGGAGACGGCGATGATGGCTGCTGCTCGTTTTTTATCCAGAATGCATTCCTCCTTTATAGTCCCAGTTCTGCTTCTACTGTGGCAGCGTCGATGGTTTTGAGTGTAATATGCGGGCCAAGGTACTCTCTTAGAAAGGGCGCTTGATCATCGAAGCAGAGCACCTCAAAGCTCCCTGCGCCGGTCTGCATTGCCTCACGAAAACGGATCAGGCGTGCGATGTCGCCGTCAAGATGCGAGAAAACACAGGTGCCGCCGATACTGGCGTCGTATTCCATGAATCCCCGGTTATATGACCGGACGTCTGGGTCGAACAGCAGCTCAAGCAGCTTTTCTTTCCAGTCTGGGACGGTGATCAATCTGAACTGCCGGATGCCGCCGGCATTCATGGGCACAAAATAGATATGCCGATAGATGCCGTCAAACCGAAGTTCCAGTCGCCGGTTTTCATCCGACTCCAGCAGTGTGGTCAGCGCCGTATCATAGGACTCGCCCAGCAGGATTGCGGAGTCGATGCTCTGAACCCCGGCATTCATGCGGGCAAGCTCTGTCAGGCTGTGGAGCGCCTTGAACTCTCCCATGCCGTTCCATTTCATTGCGGCGTTCCGTGTGTTGTAAACGGCGTAACAGCCGCCGGGATAGAAGATTGTGCCGACGATGCGTGTGAACATGGTTTTGTTCTGTTCCGCTGGGGTGATCCTCTTGAAGTCCCGCGCCAGGTAGAAGGCAGGTGCGTCCGGTGTTATCCGAAGGATGGCACGGTTTTGCAAGGCGGGGAGCAGATAGGCCCTTGTCTCGACACCGGCGGTCAGGTGCATCCCAATCGTCTCGGCAACCCGAAGATTACGGTCCCGATGCGCCATACCGCCGGGGAATCTATGATTGTAAAACGCGGCCATATAATAGCCATATGCGTCCGGATGTATCCATTCCAGTATGGGGAGAGCGCCCTTACAGAAACGAATCGCTTTGGCATTCCCGATGCCGGTCATCTGCAGCAGCTTTACCCTCATCCGCTCATCGGTATCCGGGTTACGAAGCTCCTGTGTTGTGGAAAGTTTACTCACCAGCGCTCTGAGAGTACGCTCGTTTCCCAGCACGCCAAGCGAACGGACAGGGTATTCGCCGGCGAGCCCGAGCACTGTGATAAGCCGATGCACATGACTTCCCGGCCGAACGGTAATCATTGTTTCAAGCCCCGGAATGCAGGAGCTTTCCGACAACATGACTGCTCTCTTTGTCGGAAACCGTCCACGCAAAAAGCCTGAAAAACATCAGTTTCATCGGTGTTTTCCGGCTGTTAAAAGATATGTCATTGGGGAGGCGGGTTTTTGCCCTGTTTTTACACATGTTTTTGACGCTGCTCCGGCACATTTTCATGGAGCATCACCCCCTCGTCCGGGATTAGGGGCTCCAGCACCAGCCACTGGGGAAAATCCCGTGCCGGGACCACATACACCTCCGTACGCTCCTGCGTGGAGGCCGCGCTGCAGTAGAAATGATCGCAGCACGGCGGCGCGTCATCCGTAAGCACATACATGGCGACGGTATCGGAGACCATATTGACCTCAATATTGTCATGATCCCGGTACTGACGCTCCGGCCTGCCTTTTTCATATACATGGCGGAATATCATGATGCTTTCGGGGTATCGAACCGGCGCTTTGCCCTGAAAGAAGTTCCTGAGCGCCGGGTACAGGATGCCCCGAATATAGGAGGCGGAGCCCCTCTCCTTTTTGGGGAGCAGCAGAGGCAGCCGGATGCAGAACCAACCTTCGATGGTAAAGCCCGCTTCTATTGGAACCGACTCTGCTGCAACCGCATCCACATCCTGCAGTGCCCGCGGATTTCCCGTGTAGGCGGGAAGCGCTCTGGTCAGCAGCGTCAATTTTTCACTTTCCTCAGCCAGCTTCAGCGCCATGGCATACGCCAGCTCCATGCTTTTCCCTCCGGTCAGACAGCGGAGATTTTTTATGGTCATGCCGAGCCGTCGATCCTGCGTCTCTATTTTATCCAGCAGATGAATGAACGAGTTTATCGAGTCCATCGGTTGCAGCCTCCTCTGTGTAAAATGTAATGTCCGGTTCTTCCTGCCCGGCAAAGTTGACGGTTGCAAACAGGCAGGGCGCCTTGGGGAGCATCATCTGGGACGCCATGGCGATATTGGGCAGGACAAAGATATATTTCATCTCGTCATCCTGCGGCTGCAGCAGCTTGCTAAGGTGCTGCTCACCGTCATACAGCACAACGATCTCATAGCCGGTGTTTTCCTTCAGAAAAAAGATTTGGGACGGGTAGACCGCAGGATAATGCGCCATGGGATCCACATAGTCGATAAACCGCAGCAGCACCCATACGGCAAGGATCGTCCGCTGATCCGGCTTGCATAGCCCATCCAAAGCCAGATAGTAGCCACCGGCCACATCCGAGATTTGATGCTCCCTTTTCAGGTTGCGAAGAATCTTCTCCGCCGTCTCCGGGGTTTTGTCCCGCAGCAGTCGGATCACCTGTGTTTTGGTCAGTGCGCCGTACTGCGACAGCCATTTGATCACATAGCGCTCATCATCAAGCAGCATGTTGTTCACCTCCTTCTGCGTGTGCGTATTCTTTGCGAAATGCGTATTCTTTGCGAAATGCGTATTCTACGCTGAATGCGTTTTCTCCCTCTGCCGTTCTTTGAGGATTGCCTCCAGCTCGGCGCGATCCGTGGTGATCATTTCCTTTTCCAGCTTGGAGGCCTTCACCACCACGGGCACTTTGTTGTTGTTGGAGCTGATGAGCGCCTCGCCGCGCTCGAAGCGTGTGATGGCGCGGATCTCCGTGCGGGTGAGCTTCAGCGTTTCCTGTACATACCGGGCCTCGTCCGGCTCCAGGTTCAGAATGATTTTGTTCTTGGAGTTGTTGATGATCGCCCTGCCGTACTTGCCGTCCTCCAGACCGAAGAAATCCGACAGATCCTGCGTTGCGGAAATGGCCGCTCCGCCGAAGCCGCGGATAACCTTGAATATCTCAAGGCAAAACTCTGCGGCCATGCGGTTGGAGCTGGCGCCGATCAGCTGCCAGATTTCGTCGATAAAGATGGCTTTGCGTTTGGTGCGGTCAGACTTTATCTGATCCCACACATAATCCAGTGCGATGAACATGCCCACCGGAAGCAGCTTGCCCTTCAGCTCCGACAGGTCAAGGACGATGTATTTATTAGAGAGATCTACATTGGTCTGTCTGTTGAAGCTTTGGGCGCTGCCGGTGACAAAACGGCTGATGATGGCCGCCAGCCGCTGGGTCATGGGATTCTCCTGCAGGTGCTTATGCAGGTCGCCCAAGATGGGCATCTGCTTCATTTTGGGCGGAGCGGAGGCCATATCCGTATAGATGGAGTCGTTATCATGGGTGATGCCGAAGTCCGCATAGGTTCGGATCAACGCTTCATCCAGCATCTGTTCCTCTTCATTGCTCATATCGGGGATCAGCAGGCCGAAGAAGGTCATGAGCTGCTGAATTTTTCGAGCCAGCATGGAGCCCATCTCCACATAATCGATCTCGTCAATCAGCTCCATCTCCGGCGACATGGTATGCCGTATCTCCATTACGTTGATGCAGTGGGGGGAGCCCGGTGCGATCTTGATAAACTCGCCGCCGATCTTATTGCAGGCTCTACGGAATTCGTGTCCCTTGATGGGCGCCAGAATGTAGCACTGAATGCCGCGCATCCGCATCCGAAGCGCCAGCAGCTGCATGGTGAAAGTCTTTCCTGCGCCCGATGTGCCCAGCAGGTTCAGGTTGGCATTTTTATTGATCTTTGTGTTGAACAGATCCACGATGCACAGGGAGTTGTTGTATCGGTTGATGCCCAACAGCACGCCATTGTCGTCCGACAGCTCAAAGCTGGTGAAGATATAGCTGGATGCGGCGCCGCTGGTCAGCACATTGCGCTGAGCCTTTCTCTCCAGCTTGGGCGAGATTTTCAGGAACGGCATCACCGACTGCAGTGCGGCCTCCTGCTGAAAGCTGCACTCGCTGGTGTACATATCCATGGATTTGAGCATATCCACCATCTGCTGCTTGCGCCATAGCAATTCCTCGTAGGTTTTGGCCGATACGGTGATGAAAACACTCATGTAAAATAGGTCCTCGTTGTAGTTGGCGATGCCATTCTTGATAAAATAGCCCGCCTGTATGGAATTGGTCAGCTCCTCATAATCGGTGCTGGTATCCTGCATGCTCTTGAGCTTGGTGCGGTTGAGCCTGATCCGCTGGGCGACCTTATCTATGGTGCGGCTGCGGTTCTCACGGCGGAGATGGACATCGATATCCACTCCTTCTCCGGCGTTGATGAGTGAGGACATCCAGCCGGCCCGGACGCGGCTTGGATACCCGCCTGCCTTGATGTAGAGGAAGGAATAGTACAACCCGTCCATAACGACATAGTTATAATGGCTCAGGTCGATGCCGCGGGGCGCCAGAAAGTTGGCCATACGGATAGGCGGCACCGGGTCCATGCCGATGATTTTCTTCTTTGCCGCCATGGTGTCCACCACGATGCGATCTACACGGGAGGAAAACGGCTCGTCCGTGCAGGAGCGCCGGTTGTAAAACATGTATAGGATTTCGGCAGTCGCTTCATCCGGGTCTTTGGACTGGACGATGCTGTTACCGCATTGCATGAAATACGCCCGCGCTGTCTGCTCGGCGGTCTGGAGCATGCCGTAGATCTTTGCATAGTCGTCGCTTTCGTTGCGGCCTACCGCCTCATACTGGAAAATTAGAAAGAAGCGCCTCGTCAGCGCTTCCCGATTTCCCACATCCTTGATGAGTCCGATATAATCTTCGCCAAGCTCCTTACATTGCGGATTCTCCTCGTGTTCCAATTCCTCGCAGATCATGGATATGTGCTTATCTGAGTCCGCGCGGCGCGTAATGGACTTGAACTGCAGCCGCATGGGGGATATCTTCAGCCAGCTGGCAAAGCTGGAGATGATGTTGAACTGCTCCTCATCGGAGCGTAGCGTGAAGTTGATCGGCTCGATCTCAAGGATTTTTATGTAGCGGTTGTCCGTCGTTTCAATGATCCCGTTTTTCAGGTCGCGGATGGGCAAATAATCCTGTACAAACTCAAGCTTTTCTTTTCTGCGGTTTCTTTTTCCTTTTGCTTTGGCCATAGCGGTATCCGATCCTCCTGAAGTGTAATTTCCTGCGGTGTGTCCAGAAATGGATGATATGGCCGATGTACTGAAACAGCGACCCGCCATCCACGCCCATTGCAGATACCACCGCCAGCGGCAGCAGCGTGACCGTCATGACCACGATGCGGATGGTTCCGGGCATGGGGATCAGGATCAGCTCCGGATAGCCCAAAGCCAGCACCAGAATCACCGTTTCAATTGCGTTCCGGGTATCGATCATCCCTCCCAGCAGTTTGCCGCTGTCCGTATAGTTTGCGGGGATTGCGTACACGTTGTTGTATTCTCTTTCGTCCAAGTTTTTCACCTGCCTAATCTGTAAATTGTTGCGGTTGTGGTATACCGTCCCATCCGCAGTGCCTTCTGATGGTCCGGCACATAGATATCCACGCGATGGATATTGTTCTCTATGCCCGAGCCGCCCCGATCTTCCACGGTGTACATGGTACCGTTTATCATGATTTGCGTGCCGAAGGGATAATGGCTGGACATAGCGACCATACCGACCGCTGCCTGTTTGCCGCTGGCGGTAAGCCCCTGCGCATTGCTGCCGCAGCACTTTGCGCAGGCGCAGTAATGCGTCACCTCTACCTCCAGCGTATAAAGCGCCTCGTCGGTCGGGGCGTTTACCACCGGCGCATCGTAATCCACGATGCTGAGGCGGCGATAGGAAAGCCTCCCTTCATAGCTTGGCGTATTCAGGATAACGCCGATGCCACCGGAGGAATGCACCCACATACGAGTCCCTTCCGCATCATATCCGGCAAAAATAAGCACATGGCCCCAGCCGTCATCATCCGCAAGGAATCCCAGATCACCCGGCAGCAGCTCCGCTGCGGATATGTCGTAAGTGTTCGGGTACTGTCCGTTGCAGCCTGCGCCGATCTCAACGCCTACTGCCGTATTGAATACCCATGTGGTGAATCCGCTGCAATCAAGACCAAAGGGCCGAATCGTGCCGGTCGTCGGAGAACCGGCTGACGTCACCAGCCGCGGCGTGTTCCAAGCATCGTTCCAGCCGGGCGCCGACTTGCCGCCCCAGAAATATGGGACCTTGCCCACCAGCGACAATGCCGTTGTGAGGATATGCTTCCGCATGGGGCTGCAGTTCTGCGCGTTGACAAAGGAGATCAGCTCCGCATCGGTCAAGGGAACCATCTGTCCATTGCCTAATGTCCCATACAGCGTCATTTTCAAGGCGTTGGCCATCTTCTGAATTGCCTCGCCATAGGTTATTTTGAATTGGTCATAGGTGGCGGAGGGATCGATCCCGAAGGCTCGGATGATGACGCTGTTATCAAATGGCTGTATGGTGCATTCCACATACTTTACGACCTCCGTTTCCGGAGTGAGCGTCTCGTTGCCGCCCTGCTCATAATAGATTTCGCTTCGTGTGCCGGTGATTCTGCCTCCGCTGTATATGGGAACGGAAACTGCCACAGGCGTATAGGCGGCCACATTGGCCGGCTCCGATGTTGTTATCGTTTCGTCCGGCTCATAGTAGGTGCGACGGGCTGTGGTATAACGGTACTGCGGAATGCCATTGATGGTTCCCGTCTGTGTCTTCGATGTGACGACCGTCACGGTAACGGGTCTGTATGTAGCGTAGGTAAAGGGGACGATTTGCTCCGATTCCTTCTCTACGAAAGATACCGGAAACATACTGTCGGCAACGCTGCGAAGCTTTGCCAGCATATCCTCCTTGCCGGTATTGCGTTGTTGAAGCGATGCGGAGTAGGCCGCAAGGATATAGCTTACATCGTACCCGGCGGAACCCTGTGCGTAATTGATAAGTGCATCCATAGACAGATCGTAGTCGTATCCGCCGTCCTCAATGATCTGCTCGACTTTTGCGAGGGCTGCGTCATACCCTTCCTCCACAACTGCGGAAATATCTGCGGCAAGGTCGTTATAGGATTCCAGCAGTGTTGTGGGGTTTTCCATGTCCACCATCGACCCATCCAGCCCAAACACGCTGTTTGTGACAACGCTGGGCAGTGAAACGATCAGGACGATAATGACAAGGAAAAACAGGCAGATGCAGACAAGTATCTTAAACAGCGTATGACGCATGGCCCATGCCGCCGATAAAATCGCACCCCACGGTCCGCCCGCAGCGGTTCCTGCGGCTATCTCGGCAACCGCCTTGCCGCCCTCCACACCTGCCTGCACCGTTGCGGCTGCTGCATTGGCGCCGGCTTCAGCGCCTTTCACGGCGGCTTGCTTCGCCGTCTCTTTTCCTGCTTCCTTTGCGGCTTTGGCCATCTGCTTGGCAGCTTCGCCGTAATTATCGCTGCCGTCGCCTATCTGCCGTTTATCCGGCTCAGCCATTTTCTTTTACACCTCCCCGGTGAGTATCCGAAGCCGCGCGTGGCGGCTGGTTTCTTTATTCGCAGGCAGGCAAAACAGCCGGAGGGGTGTCATCCGCTCCGGCTGTTGCCCACTGCATTTATTTCCTGCGCTTCGGCGCCTTTATGCCGCTGTCCGGACGCTTTTCCGGCTCCTTAAAGCGGCTGGGCGTGTTCTTGTATCGAACCGACTCCACTGACACTGTGCGGACGTTTTCACCGTCGTAGACGGGCTTTCCGTCCTCGAACACCGGCTTGCGTTCCACAGCGGGATCTCCATGGATGGCGATCCACTGCTGCCCTCTGACGTCCTCATACACCTGATAATCCCCGCGCGGTGCGGCGAATCTGGCGGTGTCGTAAAAGGCCGTCCCGGAGCCATCGGTATGGCGGACCTCGAAGTGTCCGTCCTCCCGATGCGTGCCGTCCACATGTGCCACCTGCTGCTCAAAGCCGGGCATGAAGTTGCGAAAGGCCGCCTGGTTATATGCGTCTGCGGCCTCTCCCTGTTCAAAGGCAGGCGCTTCCGCGTGCTGCTGCATAGCGTACCAGTCTACGCCGTTTGCCGCCTGCATGACAGTGTGCGGTGCGTCGGGCTCATTGTAATACGCGCTGTTGTACCACAGGCAGTTTCCGCTCTCGCTGCTGGCTTCCATGATGCCGTCGCCCGTGTTGCGAAGGACTGTACCTTCAGCAGCGCCGGGGAAGGCCGCTGCAACCTGTTCGGATTCGGCGGGGCTGCCGGTAAACCCGGGCGCATCGTAGAAGGCGTTTCGGCCCTCGCCGCTGGCCATCTGATACCAGGTGCTGCCGTCAGTGGCAGTTACAACGGAGTGCGGAGCGGCGGGTTTTTCAAACTGCGCCGTATTGAACATCTCCACACTGCTGACCTTGCCGTCTGTGCCGGTCGCCGTCGTGCTGATGTGTCCGCCGCTGATCTGGGTTCCCTTGAGTGTATGGCCCGCAAGCTGAGGCATGTAGTTGCCAAGGCTGCGGTCGGCGATATCGCCGGCAATGGTGCCGGCTGCTTCTGCGGGACGCGCTGCTACGGAGGAGATGGATTCTCCCGTAAGCATCGCACCGTTTCTGGCAGCTACACCGCCAAAAACGCGCCCGACAAAGCCGACGCCGCCGCCCATGCCCATGCGCGTGCCGCCATCAACGACGGCGTCACGGACATAGCTGTTACCCTTGAATCTGCTGGCAAAGCCGGATGCAAAGCCGCTGGCCGCGGCCCCGGTTCCGGTTGCAGTCGAACCGCCCCTGCCGAACACGCTGCCTGCGCTCTTTGCGCTGTGCCCCACGCCGCTGATCACCCTTGCGGCCATCAGCAGCTCCATGCCCATGCTGGAACCGGTCTGCGCCACATTCAGTCCCATAGCGGCCATATAGCTGTCGAATTTCTGCGCGGTCTTTAGGAATGCCAGGGCGCAGAACAGCCATAGAAAGATAGATCCCTGCCCTGTACTCAGCGCGCCGCCGTTTCCGATATACTGGCCTACCGAGGAGTTAAAGCCCCGGATAAACCACACGTTCATGACCAGCAGGAGAAGCTGCGAGCCTACCATCCTGCACCAGCTTTTAAAGACCTGATTGGTCGCCTTGGAGCCGCCCATGCAGAATGCCAGCGGGGAGGTATAGCACAGCACACCGACCACGATATACCGTTCGACCGCCTCCAGCAGCAGCTTGAAGTAATTCCATCCGAGCGCGATCAGCAGTATCAGAACCAGTATGGGCCCGACAACCGTCACGGTTGAAACGATTGTCAGCAGTCCATTGCTCAGCACCTGCTCCACACCGGCGAAGGTGAATTCCTCCGCCGTCATGCTTACATCCATCAGTGCCGTATACGGCGCTCTGGCAATGTCGAGCGCCAGCATGAAAATTGGTTTTGCGTATCCGATCAGCAGCGCGAAAATCGCGCCACGCACAACTAATTGCCATGGGTTTTCGGCTTCGGTAATGGGTCCTCCGAACGCACGGAACAGCTGCCAGACCACAATGAGAAAAAGGACTGCCCAGGCTGTGTACTGCATGACATCAAAGGCCTTGGTGATGAAGGGGAAATACTCCTCCATGGTCACCATGTCTGTTCCCAACGCATTGAGAAAGAGGCCGGAAACCGCGTCCATGATCTGCGAGGCAATACTGGAGATCCATGTCACGATCCCTTCAAAAATCCAGTCTAAGATAGTCGTTCACCTCCTGTCTGATCCCGAACTGTTGATCATTAACCTGTGTACTGCCCGCCGGCGATCAACGGCTGCAGGTATGCTACGATAAAGCCGAGTGTGTTAAGAATAATCCAGGTCACAACGACTCGTTTGAGCCAGCTGGTAGCCTCGTCCACCGCACGCTGGTTCCGGCTGACCATCCGCACCAACAACGCAATGGCTGCCACGGTCACAGCGACAATAGTACTGATCCCGACCAGCTGTCCGTAGATATCCCGCATGATCGTTGAAAAGCGGTCCCAGATCGTTTCAGCCATTACGGGCTGGACGGAGAGGATCATTGCCGACGCGGCGCCCACTAACGACCAGTAGGTATTTCTGAGCCGATGCTTACCTGATACAAGTTGCTTTGACATGCTTTTACCTCCTGTTTTTCAATTCGGCACATAAAAAGGCACCGCTCTCGGAGGCTGAACTACCTCGCAGAAACGGTGCCTTTATGGTGTGCTCCTACTATCGGACGCTAACAGTATAGCATGTTTGCATTTACATGTCATCGGCGCGAACCGTGCCATTTTCTCCGCCTTTTTCTGTGCCATCCACTATGCCAGATCAGGCGCACTTACCAGTTTTCCAAAATAGAAAGAACCTCCAGCCAGGAATCCACCTCGCCGGCAGGGGCAGACCATAGGCGCAGGGCGATGATATTGATTGCCTGCGTGCGGAGCCGATAATAGTGCCGGGCAGAGATGTCCAGGCGGTACAGAAGCTCTTCGTGCATCAGCTTGTCCGGTCCGAGAAAGGTCATGTAGATGATGTCGTACATCTTGTGCCCGTTGACCGGTTTGGCTTTCAATATGCTGACCGCATCGTTGAGCCGGTCAACCAGCAGGCGGGAGCGGCGTACACTCTCCATCCGGCCTTCCAGCTTTCGATTGTTCATCCCAAGTTCCAGGTCGATCCGATCCAGCAGCGTATCCAGATCCTTCAGCGGGCGATCCAGCTCCTCTGCTACGCTGGACGGGAAGCATTCCAGCGTCCAGAGAATGGTTCGGTAGTGCTGCAGCAGGAGAAGCGTGTTATGATACATGCTTTTCTTTTTCTCCTTTTTGGCTTGGCGGACTCTGTCATCATCGATAGACGAATCTCCCAGAATGCCGCGCTTTGTTAAAAGCTCAATAAATGCGGCAGATTGCTGCGACAGCTTGGTTTCCTGCTGTTCATAAAGCGCCTTTCCGGCACTGCTTTCGATTTTGCTCATGTTGATTCTCCTTTCCGGTTTCGTGAGTGCAAGAAAAAACCCGCGTAAGCACATGGCCCGCGGATGTGGTTCGCATCTATGCGGCGTAGTCTACTACTTACACCTCTGCAGTCATAGATACAGTTCTGACAATTCCAACACAGAGAAATATACGCGCGTATTATAGGGGACGAAAGTGCAACGCGATTTTTTGATACCTGTTCGGCATAATCAGTGGTTCTCATGATAATGACCCTGCGGCTATACCAAAGGATCATCTTGTTCAGGCGTGCATTGTCCGAGCCTCCAATATGCGCATTTCCGGCGCAAATACGCATTTTCTCAATAATGCGTTCAATTTCTGCGCCGGTGGGCAGGGAAGCCTCTGTATCCAGCGGATACAGTCTATTGAAAATGAGACAGCCGTAGGAGCCCGGCAGACGGTGCAGAGCGAAGGCATCCCCATTCTTCTGAAAAAATCTCCACACCTTTGTCTTTTCCCAGCCCCAGCGCCGTCCCAAGGCTTCCAATGTCAAAGCGGCGCCAAGTCTCCCGAATTGAACGGCAGGCGCCAGATAAGAAAACGCATTGCCGGTCTCCTGCCAAACCGTGTGACACCAGAGGTCCAGCCATGCATCTGATTCGCCGAATGTATAACGCTGATCCGCAAGGCGCTGCGTGATGTTGCGGGGAAGGCAGAGAAAGCCATAGCCGTCTGTTGCGTAGACTGTTCCGCTCATGCATTCGGCGCCGGAGCATTTTACGACCCAATCGGTGACGGCATATTCCAGCTTCTTTGTTTTCTCGTCAAGCGTGTAACGGATATACCCGAACCGGCTGAGCGTATTCATGATTTCCAGAGCCTCCGTGCGGCTTTTGACGCCCAGAATGCTCTTTAAGCCGACTACGCCACCGGACCACATCCCGGGCATTACATCGTTTGTGTATCCGCAGTATTTTGCCCGACCCTTGCGAAATGCCGCCCGCGAGGCCAGCTTCGCCCAATAACCCATGATTCCCTTACCGACCGGCAAATGAGTCCTGGGCAGCTTAACCCATTGGTATCTGAACAGGCATTTCGGCATGACGGGATCCTCCTTTCTGCGATTGGATATAAAAACAAGGCAGCCCCTTTAATCGAGAGACTGCCCTTGCAGTATGTGGTTACTATATTCTTACTTGAAGCCCGGGTAACGATTCCTTCTGCACCCCTACGAGATACCAGTCGTTTCCGTACTCTATGCGAGTGGGTATCCATTCGTCATTTATCAAGACCTCCATTGCAGTTCCGCAGTGCAGGCCGCCATAGATTTCCTTGTTCTCAAAACGGATATCCATACGTTCTGTTTGCCCATCAAAGTATAATACTCCCTGTTGCATGGTACTTCCTCCCGTGTTATAAAAGTATCGAAAAATAAAATGAGCCAGACGGATCAGCTACATCCATCTGGCTCTGTGGCAGGCTGAAATCATGCGGGATAATAGCCGCTTCAAGTACCTCCTTCCCAGCATATTTTGTCGGATTCAGTCCTGATACTCACCGATTGCGGTTTTCTCTGACTATCCCAATTATACAGCGAACTTCGGCCTTGAATTCAATTGCAGGCGAGACGACCGCGTTGGCAAAGCCCGTGATCGGCACGAGTGTTCCCGCGCCCGCGATCTTCGCCAGATCGTCATAGACGCTCAGGGCCGTCAGGACAGCGCTTAAAAACACGAGGCTGACCGAGGTGGCCGCCGCCGCGTCCTGCTCAGAAAGCTCCAGCGCGGTGTAGCCGTTCAGAATCAGCTGGCCGACCACGCAGATCAGGCCGCCGATGAGAAAGCTGTTCAGCAGATCCTTTCCCAGCGGCGATTTTTTAGCCAGCCGCGCCACATAGCGGTTATATTCCTTCGGGGTCATGTTCATACTGCTCCGCTCCCTTGCTTTTTTATCTAGGGTGTATCTGAAAACTCATGATGTGACCGGCAGCGAGGGATTTTTGCGTTGCGCAAGACATTTTTTCGCAGGAATACTGACGTATTTCAAGGAAAAATGACGCGGCGCACCGCAAAAAGGCCCGCTGTCCGGGTGCGTTGGGAGTTTTCAGATACACCCTAGTATCCGCAGGACAGCCTCTGTTCATGCACAAATTTTGTGTTTGCCGCATATGCTAACGGCTGAAAGCAAAAAGGAGGCGGTATAATGCAGGAATACGGAACCGTGACCGCGCAGATCGTGACATCCGCCGCGCAGATCCCCATTCCGGGCGCGACGCTCACCATCACGCAGGAGCTGCCGGACGGCAGGCAGGAGCTGCTGGCCGTGCGCATGACAAATTATGACGGCTTTACCGAACCCTTTGACGTTCCCACGCCCCCGGCGTCCGACAGCCAGACGCGGCAGACCGCCGAGATGCCCTATGCCCTTGTCGACCTGCGCGGAGAGCGTGCGGGCTATGACCGCGTGTTCATCCACAACGCGCAGATCTTCCCCGGTATCCAGACGCTACAGCAGATCGTGCTTATCCCGACGCCGACGCTGCCGGACAGCTACGCGCAGACGCAGGAATTCGACATCCCATCGCAGGCGCAGGATCTGTAAAGGAGGGAGCTTTTTGGCGACGATCGCCCCGTACATCCCCGAAAGCATCACCGTTCATCTCGGTTTGCCGGATTCGAACGCGGAAAATGTTACCGTGTCGTTTTCCGATTATGTGAAAAACGTCCTGTCCAGCGAGGTCTACCCGACGTGGGAGCCTGCCGCGCTGCGGGCCAACGCGCTGGCGATCATCTCGTTCGCGCTCAATCGGATCTACACCGAGTATTACCGCAGCCGGGGGTATTCCTTCGATATCACGTCCTCGACGGCCATTGACCAGAAATTTATCAATGGCCGCAACATCTATGAAAATATCTCCGAGCTGGTCGACGAGCTGTTCACGGATTATCTGCGGAAGCAGGGCTTTGTCGAGCCGCTGGCGGCAAAATTCTGCAACGGCGTGACGGTCACGTGTTCGGGCCTGAGCCAGTGGGGGTCGCAGTATCTGGCGCAGGGCGGCGCAAACTCCATCGACATTCTGCGCACCTATTACGGGGAGGACGTGGAGTTTGTGACGAACGCGCCCGTGCAGAATTTGCAGGAGTCCTACCCCGGCAGCCCCGTGCGGCGGGGCGATATCGGCGTGAACGTGTCGTTTTTGCAGGTCGCGCTCAACCGCATTTCGCAGAACTACCCCGCCATTCCCAAGGTTCCTGTCGACGCCATCTTCGGCGAGGCGACGGAAAACGCCGTGCGCGCGTTCCAGTCCATTTTTTCTCTGACAGTCGACGGCATTGTGGGCCGCGCGACGTGGTACACAATCGTGATGCTCTATACGGCGGTTCTGAAGCTGGGCGAGCTGCAATCGCTGGGGCAGACGTTCTACGGCTATTCGTGGGAATACCCCGAGCAGATCCTGCCCGGCGAACAGGGCGCGAAGGTGACGCACCTGCAATATATGCTGTCCGTTGTTTCCCAGTTCAATTCCGCCGTGCAGGAGCCGCCGGTCAGCGGTGTGTTTGGCGACACAACCACGCAGGCCGTCACAACGTTCCAGCGTGCCTACGGCCTGCCGGAAACCGGCACAGTCGACCGCGCGACGTGGGACAGCATCTATTCGCAGTTTGCGGGCATCGAGACGACCGTTTTCGGAAACGAAGCGCTCTTCCCGTTCACGCGTCCGCCGATGGCCGTGACGGAGGCTGATTTGCAGGAGCAGCTGATCGCCGCAGCGGCGGCCTTCCCGGAGCTGGACGCGCCGAAAAAGACCAGGAAGCTGGACGCACAGACGAAAAAAAGTCTCGCGGTCTTCCAGCGTCTGACCGGAAGCGCCCCGACCGGCACACCGGACGCGCAGAGCGCGTCCGATCTGGCGGGGATGCAGTTTTTATTGCAGCACGCGCAGTCCACGCGCTTCGTGCAGTTTCCGGGGATAACGCTCAAGTCGGGTATGCAGGACAGGGAGGTGCGCATCGTATGAACACACCGTTAAGTTACGTCGGCCAGCCCATCCGGAGCTTACAGACGATGCTCCGCACCATCGCGCACGTGGACGAGACGCTTTTAAAGCTCGTACCGGACGGCATTTACGGGCCGAACACCGTGCAGGCCGTCCGGGAATTCCAGCGGCAGAACGCTCTGCCCGTCACCGGTGAAACGGACAACGCGACGTGGAACAAACTCGTCGCGGTCTATACCGTCCAAAGCCCGTCCGTCCTGCCCGCCGCGCCGGTCACGGTCCGCTGGACGCCGAACCGCACGCTTGCCGCAGGCAGCCGGAACTCGCACCTGTTTTTGATCCAATCCATGCTTCAGGCGCTTGCGCGCTTTTACGTCAACGCCCCGGTGCTGACCGTGACCGGGGTTCACGACGCGCCGTCCGTTGCAGCAGTCAAGTGGCTTCAAAAGCTTGCCGCGCTCCCGCAGACCGGCGAGATCGACCAGACGACATATGCGTATCTCAGCGGCCTTTATACCCTCGCCTCCGGGAATGGCGACGGCGCTGATCTCCATAGCGGTTCATAGTATGCCGTAACATTAGCGTCAGCTGCCAGGCGCACATATGCGCTTGGCAGCTGACGCTAAAAGCTTTTTTCGTGCATTGCAAAAAGCTGCGGACGCTCAGGCAAGCCTGCTGCCTCCCAGTGAGCGAAAAATGCGCAGCTTGCCTGCGGTGATCAGCAGGACCGGCAGAACATAGGCGATGTACTGCGCCGTGCCGCCGTAGGCGATGAGAAGATTATAGATCGCATGGAGGGTGATGGCCGCGCCCAAAAGGCCGCAGGTTCCGGCGATTTTCAGCCACGTCCGCTGCCACGCATACGTCAGCCCTCCGCCGACGATCAGGCCGCAGAGCACGTGCATGGCCCCCGTCCCGAAGCCCCGGAAAAAGATAAAGGAAAAACGGCCGGCTCCGTTCTGGATCAGATAGCACACATTTTCAAAGGTGGCGAAGGAAAGCGCCGCTGTGATCGCGGCGGGCTTGATCCGCTCCGCCTCCGGCTCGAATACCAGCAGGTAAAACACCAGCGGCAGCAGCTTCATCACCTCCTCCACCACCGGGGCGATCTCCACGGTGGCGGCAAGCGCGTCCGCCTGATACACCGCCGCAAGGAAGGTATTGATGTAGGCCGAGAGCAGACACACCCCCATCCCGGCAACGCCGAACAGGAAGAAGCGCAGCCGCCGCCTGCCCATGCACAAGGCGGCGACCAGCAGCGGCGAGGCCATGCAGATGAAAATGTTTTCAATGCAGGTCATGTGCGCACCGCCTTTCTCGTAGCGGGCAGCAGGCCCAGAATGGCGAGCGTCAGCAGAATATCGCACCAGAAGGCCGGGCTTGCCAGCGAATCGTTCTGCCAGAAGCAGCCGGCCGTCCAAAGGAGATATTCAGACGCAGCAAAGCACAGCACGGCGGTATGAAAGTGCCGCATATCCCGCGCCGCACCAGTCTGACGACGCGCATAAGCGAGGCCCCGTATGGAGCAGAAGGAGAGCGCGATCATCATGCCGCACCAGATCAGGTTGGAGAGGATATCCCCATAGGTGCAGTAAAACACCATCAGCGGCACGCCGACCAGCGGCGCCAGCCATACCGCCCGGCAGCGGAAGGCACGTTCGTCCGGGCCAGAGAGCGTTGCCTGCAAAATGCGCAGGAAGATCATGCTGGCCACCCAGCCGAATTCCGACACATAAAACACACGCGGTGTCGCGCCAAACAGCAGCAGATACAGCGTCCAGTAAAGCGCGCCCAGCGCGAAGCAGCCGTAGAAGCAGAACAGCAGAAAATACTTCTGCGCTCTGCTTTTCCAATACGCAAAGCCGGCAAGGCACGCCCCGGCGAACGTGACCAGTAATTGCAGCAGATTTTCAATCAGCTCCATGCTGTCCCTCGTCTTTCTCGTCCCGCTCCATCTGCCGCAGACGGAAGCACAGGATGGTCATGCACACACCCAAAAGGAAAGCCAGAAGTCCGACGATAATATACCCCAACGCGTCGCTGCCGCCATACATACTGGCCGCCGTCTCAAAGCCGGTGCAGCTGTCGGGTTGAAGCTGCGCGGTCATGCCGGGCATGGCGATCGAGACGCCAGCGAGCAGCGCAAGGCACGCCGCCGCAGCTGCTGCCATAACGAGCCTGCCGCGCCGGAGACGTTTCTTCCGCTTTTCTGCGGCAATTCGCCGTTTCACCTCCGCGCACCGTTCCTCATAGCTCCGCATTTGTGATCCCCTCCCGTTCCAGCAGCCTGCGCAGGCTTTTCTTTCCGCGATATACCATGTTTGTGATCTGCTTCACCGTTTTGCCCATGACCTGCGCGGCCTGTGCGTAGCTCATGCCCTCAAAATAGGTGAGATAGAGGGCCTCGCGGTAGTCCGGGTTCATTTCGTCCATGCAGACGTGCAGGATGCGGCTGCGCTCCTTCGTCCGGACGACCTCCTCCGCCAGAAGCCTGCCGTCCGGCTCGTCCGCCAGCTCATCGAGGCTGAACAGGCGCTTCCGCCTGCTTTTGCAGCGCAGCGCCATGTGGCGCGCCGCCTTATACAGATACGCCTTAAAGCCTCCATCCCGGATCCTCGGCTTCTTTGTGAAAAGATAGGCGAAAACGTCGAGCATCAGCTCCTCCGCCTCATGGACATCGTGCAGATAGCCATCAATGTACATCGTCAGAGGGTCGCCGTATTGTTTCATCAGAGCCTCCAGCCCTGTGTCGTCGCCGGACAGATATTGCCGATACAATGCCTCGTCGCCGGACATCCTGCGCCCTCCTCTGCTTTCCATTTATCTGCCATACAGTATATACGAATCCGCGAAGAAACTCAAGGCGGCAGATGAAATGCTCCTGTATTGCCGAAAACAGCGGGAGCAATCACAGACATCCATGATTGCTCCCGCTGAAGCATTGCGTCAGTCTTCAGGGAGTCTATTCTGCCGCCCGCCCTTTGGAAGGCTCAGCGGATGTTCTTGTACATCGGGCCGTAGGCGGCGCAGGCGCGGTAGTCCTGGCCTTCCTTGTCCATGCCGAACGCGTTCCACGCTGCCGGACGGAAGATATCCTGCTCCGGAACATTGTGCATACAAACGGGGATGCGCAGCATCGAGCAGAGCGTGATGAGGTCCGCGCCGACGTGGCCATAGGAGATCGCGCCGTGGTTCGCGCCCCAGTTCTGCATGACGGAGTAAGCGCTCTCAAACGGGCTGCCGGCCTTGCCGTCGCAGCGCGGGGTGAACCAGGTGCACGGCCACGTGGGGTTCGTGCGCTCCATGAGCGTGTCGGTGACCTCCTCGGGCAGATGCACGGTCCAGCCCTCGGCGATCTGCAGCACGGGGCCGAGGCCCTTGACGAGGTTCAGGCGGATCATGGTCGCGGGCATTTCCGCACGGGTGACAAAGTGGCTGGAGAAGCCGCCGCCGCGGAAGTTGTCGAAGCCGGCCTCGCACCAGACGGTCGCGTCGGTCATCTTCTTGATGTCCTCATCCGTGACCTCCCACCATTTCTTCATGACGGCATTGCCGTTTTCATCGGTGCACTCGCCGCAGGCGTCGAGGCAGGCTGCGCCGGAGTTCAGCAGATGGATAATGCCGCCGTTCTCCTTCGCCTTGCCTTCGAAATCGTAGCCGGTGACGCGCTTCGTCGCCTCAGGCGACCAGTAGGTGCGCACGTCGGCGAAGATCTGCGCGCGGTTCGTCAACAGCTCCATAAAGAGCATACCAAGGCCGTTGAGCACGTCGTTTTCCGTTGCGAAGACCATCGGCTCCTTCGGGCCTTCGAAGTCGAAAGACGAGTTAAGGACAGCCTCAGGATAATCGCAGTTGGGCCAATGGTCCGTCCACTGTCTCTGGCCCTGGAAGCCGGCAGCGATGGCGTTATGGCCGACGGATTCTTCAATGAAGCCTGCGGGCAGGTTCTTGTTGCCCTGGATCAGATCCTTGATGATGCAGTACATCTTGATCGTGAATTCCCACTGCTTCTCTTTTTCTTCCTTTGTAAACTTGATGCGGCACTTTTCACCGAGGAAGTCGACGTATTCGGGGTTGTCGTCGCGGCCTTCCTTGCAGTGCTCCTTCGTCCAGGTCAGTGCCTTTTCATAGGCCGCATGGTCGTAGATGCCCTCTTCCATGCGGCGGAGGATCTCGACCTCGTCAACGGACTCCACGCGCAGGCCCAGATACTCCTCCATGAAGTTCTGATCCATGATGGAGCCGCCGATGCCCATGGTGACGGAGCCGATCTGCAGATAGCTCTTGCCCCGCATCGTCGCGGCTGCGACAGCGGCACGGCCGAAGCGCAGCAGCTTTTCCTTCACGTCGTCGGGGATTTCCGTGACCTGGTCGCGGTCCTGCACCTCATGGCCGTAGATGCCGAAGGCGGGCAGGCCCTTCTGGGCGTGGGTCGCCAGAACAGAGGCCAGATACACAGCGCCCGGCCGCTCGGTGCCGTTGAAGCCCCAAACGCCCTTGATGGTCATGGGGTCCATATCCATCGTCTCGGAGCCGTAGCACCAGCAGGGGGTAACGGACAGGGTGATGGCGACGCCCTCGCGCTTGAATTTCTCGGCGCAGGCAGCGGATTCCGGCACGCGGCCGATGGAGGTGTCAGCCATGACGACCTTCACAGGCTCGCCGTTGGAATAGTACAGATTTTCCTCAAACAGCTTCTTCGCGGCCTCAGCCATGGCCATGACCTGATCTTCCAGACTCTCGCGCAGCTGCATCGGGCCGCGGCGACCATCAATGATGGGGCGGATGCCGATTACGGGGTATTCGCCGATATAACGATTCTTAGCCATACAACAAACTCCTTTACGCTTATAGAATGTCATTTCATACGCCCTTCCGGGCGGGACTTACAGGTTGGAAATCTTCGCCTTGAGGCGCAGCAGCTTTGCGGGCGACGCGTCGCCCGTGAGCCGCGCCAGCAGCAGCTCTGCCGCGCGCAGTCCCATTTCATCCATGGGCTGCTCGACAATTTCAAGCTTGGGCGAAACGATGGAGCACAGGTCGACGTTGTCATAGCCGATGAAATCCACCTCGTCCGGCAGGGCCACGCCGCGCTCATGCGCAGCCATGATCGCGCCGAGCGTCATGTCGTAGTTGGTGACGAATACGGCGGTCGGCGGCTGCGGCATATTGAGAAAGGCGTTGAACAGACGCGAGCCGGATTCGAGATCGTAGTTCCCGGCGGCAATGAGCGCCTCATCGACCGGCAGACGGTAATCCGCCAGCACGCGGCGGTAGCCCACGGTGCGCTCCCGCGCGGTGGAAATGGTCTGCGGGCCTGCGATAAGGCCGATGCGGCGGTGTCCGCGGCCGATCAGATGCTCAACGGCCATATAGACCGCGTTCAGATTGTCGACCACGACGGTATCATACTGCGCATTTTCCAGCGACCGGTCGATCAGCACGACAGGGATCGTGCCGACGCGGACGCGAAGCTCTTCGGCGGTCGCGTGCTCCGGGACGTAGACGATGCCGTCGACGTGATAGCGCGCAAGAAACGCAAGCTTGCCAAGCTCCTGCTCCCGGTCAAAATCATAGCTGCATACGAAGCATTCATAGCCGCTGCGCCGCAAAATCAGCTCCAGAGACGCGACCACGCGGCCAAAAAAGGGACTTGAGATCGTCGGCAGCAGCACACCGACTGTCATGGAGCGGTTTGCCTTGAGACTGCGGGCAAAAACATTGACGGAATAGCCCAGTTCTGCGACCGCTGCATCGATTGCAAGGCGGTTTTCCTCGCGGACGTTGCCGCCGTTGAGATATTTGGAAATGGTGGACAGCGAAAGCCCGGTCCGGCGGGCGACGTCCTTGATCGTTGACATTGGCTGCTCCTGTTTGCACATAACGTTTCGCTTTTTCTTCATTGTACTCTATCCATGCTTTCCGCGTCAAGAAGCAGTTCGCTCAAATTTTCCCGCTGTTTTTGTGGAAAACGCGCAAGCCGCCGCAAGATAGTCCGCTTCTCCCCTGCCACATTTCCCCCGTTCTATCGCGAAACGTTTTGTCTTTCGGCTTTCACAATTTGCGCCGCTCCGGTATCCGGCCGTCAGGGCTAGGGTGTATCTGAAAACTCATGATGTGACCGGCAGCGAGGGATTTTTGCGTTGCGCAAGACATTTTTTCGCAGGAATACTGACGTATTTCAAGGAAAAATGACGCGGCGCACCGCAAAAAGGCCCGCTGTCCGGGTGCGTTGGGAGTTTTCAGATACACCCTAGTCCAATCTTTACGTCTCAGACGCGGCTTCTTCTTTTCAATAAATGCCTGTGGCTGCACAAGCAGAAAATCAAATCCCATCATTCTTCCGCCAGATCGGCAATCAACTTGGCGTCGCTGACCGCCAGTGCAAGCTGAAGCTTGTTTTCCAGCCCGGTTTTTTGCAGCATATTTGCCACATGGAACTTGACCGTCGACATCTCGCAGCCCATCTCCGCCGCGATGCGCGTGTAAGACAAGCCCCGCATCAGATGCCGCAGAACTTTCAATTCCGTCTTTGTAAATTCCGTACTTTTTGCCATGCCGATCTCGACCGTCGGAGGCGCGTCCGGAAAGATATGTTCCCCCGCCATCGTTTGCCGGACAACATCCATCAAACGCTTCTGTGTAGAGTCCTTATACCACAGGCTGTCGGCCCCGGCCCTCTTTGCCTCATCCAGAACGGCGCAGTCGATCAGCGAGGTCACAACAATAATTTTGCTCTTCGGCTGTATCGCTTTGATCTGGCGAACGGCAGTCAGGCCGTTCTCGCGGTTCTCCGTTTGTACATCCATCAAAATCAGATCGACGGAGCTTGTCCGGCACACCTCAACCGCCTGCTTTGCGCCGGGGATGGACGCTGTGATCCGGTATCCGTCCTCGGCGCGGAAATAGCTTTCCAGCAGACTGCGGATCATGGTCTGGTCTTCAACGATCATCACTCTCATGTGCTGCTTTCTCCTGTTCCGGCAGACTGAGCATCAGCGTAAAGCGAGGGATGCTCCAAATCTCCATTTTTCCGCCTGCTTCTTCGATACGTTGACGTAGCATGGAAAGGCCTCCGCCTTCTGTGATCTTTTCCTTTGGCACCGCACCGTTGTTGGTCAGGACGACCTCCATGCAGTCCGGCTTCTGCCGAAAGTGCACATACAATTCTGTGCCATCTGCGTGACGGACACAGTTTGCCGCACATTCGCAGATCGCCAGTGCGCTCAGTGTGCGTATCCATTGCCTTTGCGGTTCACTCCCTGTCAGAAGAACTCTAACGCCCAATTCTTCCGCTCGTTTTTTCGCCGCCTCCAGCGGTTCGGATTGCGCCGTTATCTGGCTGGAGCGGAAAAGCACAGAAATGGACTGTTCCCACAGCGCCGCGTTTGCACGAAGTTCCTTCAGGTCCGTTTGCTGGAGCAGCACACGGCGTGCCGCAAGAATACTGTGCCCGATGTCATCGTGCACACGCAGCTTCATCGCCAGCGTCTCTTCCTCCCGGATGATCTCCGGCATCTGCACAAGCAGCCGCCGAAGCCGCTCATTCGCCTCCGCCAGCTTCGCGTTTTCCGCTTTCAGCTGGTTCTGCTTCCGGATCAGCTCCGTAACGTCTGCGGCAGTGATCTGCGTATAGCGGACGCCCGCTTTTGTTGTGATCTGCTCCTGCGCAAAGCGCAGCGCCTTCCCGTCCGGAAAGCGGTAGATCCGAAGGCGCAGATCCAGACAGCGCACGTTTGCGGGCGGCGAGTGCAGGACGCTCTGCATCTCTGCAAGCGACTGTATGCCGCCTTTTCGCAGCCAGTTTGCAATGGCAAGCATCCGGCGGTTGATGAGCCGCACCACGCCGTTTTTATCGAAGAAGCAGGCCGCGATGGGCAGGCTGTCGAAGCTTTCCTTAATCCTGTCCATACGCCTTTACCCCCTCGATCTTTCCAGCTTCCGCGTCACATATTGCAGTCCGTCCTCATCCTGCTCCCATTCCAGATCTGGAAACCGCGCACGCAGCCCGCAGAGCGGCTTCGCCGCTGAAACGCAGAGAGTCACTTCCACCTGTGCGCCGACCTCTACGGAGATCAGCAGCGCACGCAGCGATTCCAGTTCCGTCTCCACGACCGCTTCAAAAAGGTCGTAGACCTGCGTTGCCTGCTCGACGGTAAGCTGGCCTTCCCCCTTGACGATTGTCTTACAGTCGGCGCCATAGACAATGATATTCTCGGAAGATTCATTGAGACACAGCCGAAGTTCCTGCACACTGATTGCGCCGCGCTGCTCGCCGACAAAAATCAGGTTGCTTCTCCGCTTGATATAGGTCCCGATGATGATGACCTGCCCAAGCAGGTGTCTGGCTCTGTTTGAATCCTCCGTCTTCTGCAATTCAGCCAACAGATCCCGCAGCATTGCGATCTGTCGGGCGGTCTGCGCCTCCATCATGTCATACAGGCGGTTTTCTTCTGTCAGCTTCAGCCATCTTGCGTGCTGTGCTTTCTCCGCCGTCAGAACGTCGCCGGTATCACGCAGCTCATCCCTTGTCAGTTCCAGCTCTTTTCGAATCTGATTCAGCGCGGAAATGTCCTCCTTCCAGAACACCCAGCCGCGGCGCAGCCTGTGCCGCTTCAAAAGCGTATCGTCGCTCAGATGGACGATATCCTGCTGCATCTGCCGCAGCTCGCTTTGCGGCAAAGCCTCCTGCATGGCGGCAGACACATATTGGGGGCAAAATGCAGGATCCGTAATCTGGACGGGCAGGCTCGTTGCCTCAAAAAGTTCGTCGTATCCGAGGTTGGACTGGATCAGCCCGCATTGAATGCAGCATTCAAGGATGCTCGCAAAGATCAGGCACTGCGACACCGTCATATCGCCCGCAAGCACCCAGACCCAAGGGACCTTTTCGACATACGCATAAGCATAGGCCAGCGAAAGCGCAAGCGGAACCAGCGGCAGCCAGCGAATTCTCCTGCTGCGCGGGATGCGGCAGTTTTTCACCATCGAAAGCAACGCGAACCCCGCGCACAGGGCCTCCCAAGCCAGCACGAAGAAATAGCCGCTCTCATACCGATACGCCTGATCCGATAAAACGCCGGACGGGAAGGAAAACACCTGCTGGTGCAGATCATTGGTCAGAACGAGCAGGAGCAGAAGCAGCGTTGGAACATACAGAAGCTTGATCCATCGCGGCAGCCGAAAATCCTCTCCCTTGCCCAGCGACCGGGAAACAAAGACCGACAGCATGGGGATGAACAGCATCGGGAAATAGTAAAAATACCACAGCCAGCGCTCTGCATCCGTGTTTTCAATGGAAAATTTGATTGAGCGCAGAAGAATCCAAAGCACCATCAGCGCCGAAATCGCCACCAGATAGCGCCGTACCTGCGTCTGCACGATGCGGATCCGCAGGGAGTAGCACCACGCGCTGAACAAAAACACATAGATTCCGCTTCGCAGGTGGCTGACAACCGGAGAGTGGAAAATATGCCGGCTTGCATATCGGAGCCACATGGCAAACGCAATGAGCGCCAACACGCCCAGCGCAAACAAGATGGTCTTTTTTGTCGCTTTGCTCATGCCGTATGCCTCCCATCTCTGCACATTCGTATGGATAGTATATCATGCGGACGGAAAAAGGCAACACAGTTTTACACCCTTTGCCGGGAGAATCGGGCCGGACTATGGCCTTTGAACAAAAAATAATTGCAAACCCTATCCAATCGGCGGGGGCAGAAGGGAGCGATAACAGCTAAAATACAAATGGAACATACAAAAGAAGAGAAAGGCGGTGGAAAAGCGCAGATGCGAAGGATCGTACTGGATATGAAAGGCGGGCTTCTGGCGGAAGCGGTCATGCAATCACTTTCGGGATGCGACCCGGATTTTCTTGTCTACCGTTCTTCAAAACCGGAGGAAACGCTTGCCCTGTGCCGGTCCTGCCGTGCCAATGTGTTGGTGATGGAGGTCATCCGGCAGGGCATCTGGAAGCTGAGCGAGCGGCTCAAGCTTTGCAATGCTGTAAAGCAGCTCGGCTGGGTCTGCAAGGTTCTGCTTCTGGTGGATGAGAACGCGGACGAACTGCTTGCCGCCGATGTGCGTCAGGCGGTGAAGGATCAGTTGGTCGACAATTTTATCTATGCGTCGGTATCGCCGACCTACCTCGCGGGCGTGATCGACACACTTTAGCTCTTTGGTTTTCACTGCCTGCGCGGAAAGCCGCATCATGTACGTATTCGACAAAGAAATAACAGAAGGAGGTTCCAGATGAGAAAACGAATTCTTGCGATTTTCCTTTGCCTGATCCTTACACTGTCCCTTGCCGCAGCGGTGGCCGCAGAAGATTTCACCGTGCCCCTGCCGCCGGGAAGCAACTTTCTTCCGCCGAATCGGCCCGAGCAGCCTGAGCCGGACGACGAGGACCGGATTGTGACGCTTCAGATCCCGATCATTAAGGTCGTTGAGTTGGGGGGAAATACTGCACCGAAGCAAACGACTTTCAGCTTCTATGCATTTCCCAGCGATCCGTCGTATGGCCGTTATGAAGCCGGCGGCAGCGGCCTCTGGGATGTGCAGAACTGCACGGTGACCGTGAACGGAGCCGGAACGTTCGGCTGCGTGATGACCATTCAAATCGACAGAAGCGACTTCTTCGCTCTAACCGACAATCAGGGCATCTTTGTTGTGGAAACCAACGATGAGCAAAGCGGTTGGACGTATGATGAGACCCGCTGGTTCCTCCAACCGCAGTATAAATGGAGCGATGCCGCACGGGAATACAAGTGGACGGGCGGCTGGGATTGCTACAACAAATTTGAAGCTATGGAAGGCAGCGTGCATGTCAACCCGGACAATGCGCAGGGCGGGCTTGGCTTTGTCAATCTTTACACCGAGAACACCGCACCGGTGACGGAACCCACATATAAGCCTGCGACGCTCAACAAGACTGACCATTTCGCGTTCCTAAAGGGCTATCCAGGCGGCGGATTTGCCCCGGGCAAAAATATGAGCCGCGCAGAGGTGACCACCATGTTCGCCCGCCTGCTGACCGAGCAGATGGAGGCAAACAAATCCTATCCAGCCTCCTTCTCCGATGTGACCTCGGCGCACTGGGCGGCCAACTACATCGGCTACATGGAGCAGTTCAGGATCGTCCGCGGCTACAGCAACGGAACGTTCCGGCCAAACGCGCCGATCACGCGTGCGGAATTTGCCGCGATCTGCTGCCGGTTTGAGCAGCTGACGGACGGAGCTGCGGCCTTCACGGATGTTCCTGCCTCTCATTGGGCGGCAAAGTCCATCGCCTATGCGGCGACTCGCGGTTGGGTCACAGGCTATGCAGATGGAACATTCAAGCCGGGCAACAACATTACAAGAGCAGAGGTCGCCGCTGTCACCTGCCGCCTGCTCGAACGCAGTGCTGACATAGAGTATATCCGTGCCCATCTGAAAGAGCTGCCAAGAGTCTTTGCTGACATGAACGAGCAGCACTGGGCATACTGGTATGTGATGGAAGCTGCCAACGGCCATGACTATACCAAATCCGGAAATACGGAAACATGGCTCCGGACATATCCATAAACAGGAGGGTTTATATGCAGGTCACAATACAAAGCATCCCTGCAAGTCTGCAGGAATTCGAGACGCTTGCGGCAGGCGGAAGACAGCCGGAGCGCATCTGCGCCCTGTTTCTGTGCGCACTGGCACTGTTTGACAAGGACAGGGACGCCGGAACTGCCGCAATGAATCTCCTGCGCGGCCCGCGGCCCATGACGCCCTACGATGCGCAGTTCCTGCGCGACCGGCTGCGCGGCAAAGCCTATCTGCCGCTTGCGTATTTTGAAGGCGCGACGCCGGAAAACGGCTATCAGCCGCGGGTGCCATACCGGCTTAACGTGCTGGCAGACCCCAGGCCGCAGGATATCGAGCCGGGGTATCTGCGCGTGTTCCTGAAAACGGCGGGCGCAGATTCGCCGCGGCCCATGAAGCTGCGGCAGAAGGCATCAACCGGCGAGTGGTTCCTCTGGGAGTATTCCAGCATTCTCAGCGGCATCCGTATTCCTGCGGCAGAAGACCCGTGGGCATAGTAAACAGAGAAAGGGAGAACAGACAATGGGACTCATTAAAGCAGCATTGGGCGCAGCTGGCGGCGTGATGGCCGACCAGTGGAAAGAGTATTTTTATTGTGAATCCATTCCGGAGAACGTGATGGCGGTCAAGGGTCTGCACCGCGTTTCCGGGCGCAGCAGCAACTACAAGGGCAGCGAGAACATCATCTCCAACGGCTCTGTCGTCGCGGTGGCTGACGGTCAGTGCATGATCATCGTCGATCAGGGCAAGGTCACGGAGCTGTGCGCCGAACCGGGCGAGTTTGTCTATAATGCTTCGACCGAGCCGTCGATCTTCTCCGGTGAGTTGGGAACCAGTATCCTCGACACGTTCAAGAACATCGGAAAGCGCTTCACCTTCGGCGGCGAGCCGCCCAAGGATCAGCGCGTGTACTATTTTAACACCAAGGAGCTCATCGGCAACAAGTACGGCACGCCGTCGCCGGTTCCCTTCCGTGTTGTTGACCAGCGGGCAGGCATTGACATCGACATTGCCATTCGCTGCTTCGGCGAGTACAGCTACCGCATCTGCGACCCGATTTTGTTCTACACAAACGTCTGCGGCAATGTGGGTGAGGATTATACCCGCGACCGGCTGGACGGACAGCTCAAGACCGAGTTACTTACCGCGCTTCAGCCCGCGTTTGCAAAAATCTCCGACATGGGCATCCGCTATTCTGCGCTCCCCGGACATACGATGGAGCTGGCGGACGCGCTGAATGAAGTGCTGTCTGGCAAGTGGCGCAACTTGCGCGGCCTTGAAATCGTATCGTTCGGCGTATCCAGCGTGAAGGCGAGCGAAGAAGACGAGCAGATGCTGAAAGAAATGCAGCGCAACGCGGCATTTATGGATCCGACGAGAGCGGCGGCACATCTGGTCGGCGCGCAGGCGGCAGCGATGCAGTCGGCCGCGTCCAATCAGGGCGCAGGCCCCGCGATGGCGTTCATGGGCATGAATATGGCGGGCCAGATGGGCGGCATGAACGCGCAGGGGCTTTATCAGATGGGCGCGCAGCAGCAAGCACAGCAGCCCGCTCCCGCAGCACCGGCAGCGCCCGCGAACGGTTGGACGTGCGTCTGCGGACAAAGCGGTATCACCGGCAATTTCTGCCCGAACTGCGGCAGCAAAAAGCCGGAGCCGAAGCCGGCGGCAGGAAGCTGGAAATGCCCGCAGTGCGGCGCGACGGCAACCGGAAAGTTCTGCCCCGAATGCGGCACAAAAAAGCCAGAAGTACAGGCAGACGGCTGGACGTGCAGCTGCGGCGCGGTGAATAAGGGCAAGTTCTGCGCCGAATGCGGCAAACCCAAGCCGGCCGGTGTCCCGCAGTATAAGTGCGACAAATGCGGCTGGGAACCGGCTGATCCGGCACATCCGCCGAAGTTCTGCCCCGAGTGCGGCGATCCGTTTGACGACGGCGATTTGAAGTGAGAAAAGCATTGAAAATTGCTCTGATCATCGTCTCTGTGATCACATTTATCACACTGGCAGGCGTTTTACTGTACAGGTTTTTTATCGGAAGCCGGATTCAAGATGAAGGCAGGATGGAAAACCCGGATGCGTACAGAGCTGGAAAGGACCTGGTGGAATTTGAGTGGCGGCAGAACCATAGGAATTACTACAGCAGCTTTTCACTGAAATTTTATCAGGAGAACGATATGCCGCTGCTGACCGGCTGGTTCCCAAGCCAATCCGGCGGCGACGAGATAAGAGAAAGCCAGACGGATGCATTTTCCAACCCGATTCCCTGGCAGCTCACGTGGGTACAGTGGTTTGAGCTTCAGAATGTGCTGGCAGAGTCGGATCTTCCGGCGTACAGAAAACCGTCTTCTGACAGCTATGATGAAGTTGACAGCGAGATCCGGATCGTTTGGCGCACCGATGACGGGGATGAGGCCCAAACGCTCAGCGGCAGCCATGCGGAGGCACTGGAGGCCTTGGTGCTGGGTATTGCCGAGGAAGCGTATGCTGCATCCAGGCTTGAAACAGAGCAGCGTGAGGTGCGCGAAACAGCAGAGTTGGTCGGAATTTACTGGGAGCAAACCGCCTCGTCTGCGCGTGACTGCTTCAGCTTCCTTCTCGATGAGCGGACGCTGCCATCCCGAGCGGAGAAGCAGATGCTTTTCTCCTACCGGTATCAGGATGGCGACGGTAAGCCTATTTTCAGGCAGGACATCGCCGTCGAGCCGGAGAAGGCGCAGGCGTGCTTCAGCAGCATCGGACAGGAGCTTCGCGCACTGGAGCTTCCGGTCTACCATCCCAGCGCAGGCCCGGATGGCGCGGAGAATAGCTGCATCTGCGCGACATGGCAAGACGGCAGCGAGGTTTTCACAAACAACTACTGCGGCGAGAGCGCACAGAGCATCTTTAACCTCCTGGTAGCGTTTGCCGGGGAAACAGAGGCCGGGATTTTCTCAAGGCCTGTACCGGACGGCGGATGGAAATGTCCGGCGTGCGGGATGCCGAATGGCAGTAGCGTATTTTGCGCAGAGTGCGGAGCCAGACGCCCTGCGGAATAAAAAAGCAAACAACAAGGAAACAAGGAGGATTTATTATGAATGGACACAAGTTTTTGAAGGTCACTGGCATTCTGATGATCATTGCCGCTGTTTTTTCCATCATAGCGGGTGTGTTTGTCGGCGGACTGGGTGCGTTGGCGGCAGGACTCGGCGCAGCATCTGGTCTGACATTTGCCTACTGGGCAGCGCTGTTTCTGACACTGATCGGAGGGATTTGCCAGCTGATCGCCGGAATCAAAGGCGTCAAGCACAGCAAGCGCAGCGAAAAAGCAGGTGGGCTCATCGTATGGGGCGCAATCGTGGCTGTATTCAGCGTCTTGAGCGTCGTGATGAATCTGGTCAACGGCAGCGAGTTTAACGTCACAAGTGTTCTGACGGGCGTGGCTGTTCCGGCTTTGTACATCTACGGCGCGGTACTCAATTCCAAGGCAGACGCGCAGTACGCCGCATAGTGCAAGAAGCATACATAAAGGAGATTGATACATTTATGGGACTGTTCGATAAGAAATATTGCGATATTTGCGGGGAAAAGATCGGCTTACTTGGCAACCGCAAGCTGGAAAACGGGAATCTCTGCAAAAACTGTGCCAAAAAACTCTCCCCGTGGTTCTCCGACCGGCGCAACAGCACCGTCGAAGAAATCAGGGCACAGCTTACCTACCGTGAGGAAAACCGGCAGAAGGTTGCGGCGTTCCACACCACCCGGACGCTCGGCACGAACACCAAGGTGCTTCTGGACGAGGATGCGGGAAAGTTTATGGTAACAAGAGCAAGAGATCTGCAAGAGGCAAACCCGGATGTTCTGGACTTTGCAGACGTGACCGGCTGCAATCTTGATATTGACGAGAGCCGTTCGGAGCTCAAGCGCGAGGATAAGGACGGCAAGGAGGTCAGCTACAATCCGCCGCGCTATGAATACTCCTATGACTTCTACATCACCATATTCGTCAACAACCCCTACTTTGACGAAATACGCTTCCAGCTCAACTCCAGTTCCGTGGACATTACGCCGCCGCCTGCAATGCGTCCGGGCATGACCGCCCGGTGCAATCCGGAAACCAATGTCGAGTACCGCAATTATAGAAAGCTCGGCGAGGAGATCCGGCAGGTGCTGACGCAGGTACGAAAAGATGTGCGTGAGAAGATCGAGCAGGCCGCCGCGCCCAAGATGGCAGTCACCTGCCCCTACTGCGGCGCAACCACCACGCCGGATGCAAGCGGCTGCTGTGAATACTGCGGCGGCGCGGTGAACGGCTGAACCATCCGTCAAACGACGATTTAGAAAGAAGGACTTAAAAATGAGAAAGTATGTAGCATTACTCCTGATTGCAGCTGCACTCCTGACGCTTGCCGCCTGCGGCAGTAAGGATGCGCTGGCCGGAACATGGTCTGCTGATCTCGGAGAAGACGGTGTGATCACATGGACGTTCAACGGAAAAGGTAAATGCACCATGGAGAATGCGTACATGAAGCAGAACGGCACCTATACCATTGACGGCGACCAGCTCACGGTGACGCTGGAGGCATGGAGTGAGCCGTCTACTTACACGTTCTCCGTGGACGGCAGCAGCCTTACCATGAATGAGAACTCCGGCTACGGCATCAGCGGCACTTTTACGAAAAAATAAACCGCATAGAAGCACAATACGTATCAGCCACCCACCGGACTTTAGAAAGGAGAAAACTATGGATAACCTTACTGGCAGCATGAAAGATGTCGCATTCGCGACCAGCCCCCGTGAATTTGATCTTTCCTATTCCACCACACTCGAGGAGATCATGGAGAAGCTCAATGCCCGCAGGGCAGCGTTCCAGATGCCGTTCCAGATCAAGGGCGGCATTCCCGGTCAACGCATCTCGTTCGAGAAAGAACCGAATGTGGACGTTGGTCTCTGGCTTTTCCTCAAGGACGGCACACACATCCGGATCCAGCCGGTCATTACGGAGGCCAAGATGTCGGTTGGCGGTATGCGCGTTGATAAGAACAGTGCATTGCGCAAGGGCCTCAAGGGTGCGACAGTCGGCCTTGCAACGGAGCGCGGCGCCTATATCGACACCGTGACTGAAACCGTGAGGAAGATTTTGAACGGTGAGGAAGTAGAGGACTATGTCGCGCCGGAGGTTCCGGTCGAAACGAAGGACTGGCTGACAACGTTCCTGCTCTGCCTCTTCCTTGGCGGCCTCGGCGTCCACCGCTACTATGTCGGCAAGATCGGCACGGGTATTCTTTATACGCTGACGGCAGGTCTGTTCGGCATCGGGTACCTTGTTGACTTTATCAAGATTCTCTGCGGCAAGTTCACCGACAAGGATGGGAATCTTATCCAGCGCGAAAAGAAATAAGGAACGCAAAATGTCTCAGGGATGCACCGCTGTTTTTGCCGGAATGATATGTTATTTTCTGTTGATCGGCAGATTTGTGCATCCCTGAAGGATATCGGGAGGGAATTATGAAACAGACGAAGATCAAGCTTCTATGCCTGCTTCTTGCAGCGCTGATGCTGCTCAGCAGCCTTACCGCCTGCGGCAAAGATAAGGCGAAAGACTCCAATCTGATCAAGCTCGGTGACTATGAGCTGCTCTACAAGGGCGCGTGCATCATGGAAGATTCGGACGGAAATGACGCGATCGTTCTGACACTGGACTTCACAAACAACGGCAAGGAGAATGCATCGTATCTTTGGAGCGTCGATGAAACGCTCATGCAGAACGGCGTAGAACTGGAAGCTGCAACCGTCTTTGCCGACTACGACACCTTTGAAACCGTGATAGAAGGCCAGTTTACAGACGTCGCTCCGGGCGCAACGGTGGAAGTCCGGACAGCATATCTGCTTCAGGACACGACCAGTCCAGTCGAGGCAACCTTCGAGCAGTTCCTCGGCAAGAAAAGCGGCAAGATCACCATCGACCCATCCTCACTGAATCGTGAGACTCCCGCAGCTGATACGACCGGCGATGAACCGCCCGTTGACAGCACGCTGACCTCCGATCCAGCCGAGACTGGCGATGCACTGCTCGACTGGTGGAACGGCGAATGGTACGGCTGGTGGAAGATGAGCGGCTGTTATGGCTACTACGAGAGCATGGAGGGAAAATGGTGGGATGTCTGCGGCGTCATTGACATCGGCACGGACTACACTGGCACGATCACGCTTTGGGACGAGGACTACACGAGGTCCGAACCCATGGCTTCCGCGCAGGTCAGTCTGAGCGAAGCCGGAACCGGCGAGCACGGCACGGTGATGTCCGAGGGCGGCTGGTTCACAAACGTGGCCCTGGAGCATGCGGACTGGATCGTTGATCCCGCGCTGTTGGACTATGACGACATGATCTGGATCAGCGGCGACTATGAAGATGGCGATGACGAGTTCCACTACGACATCTATCTGCGCCCGTGGGGACTCTACTGGGATGACATGGAGGAAGATACATATCCCTACCGCTATACCGACTGGTATCTGCCTCTGATTGACGCAGGCAAGTCCATGCCGGATGCCATCGGAGAAAATGCTTCGGAAGAAGCTGCTCCGACAGAAGGCTCCCAGCCCACCTCGCCGGACGCTGCGGCCTCCGGCGGAGACGGCATCGTGACGGAGGAGCAGGTGCAGAAGGGCTACGTCTGGATGAACGAGGTCAATAATAATATTTTTGACGCTACTTACGATGATATCGTTGCCTACTTCGGCGTGGAAGGTCAGTTCGTCAAGGAAGAGTACAGCGACCACATGAAGGCAAACTACCGCTACTACAAATGGATCTCTGAGGACGACGACTCCCATTTCATCTACGTCAATTTCAAGGAGAACGAGTCGGGCGTTTATACGGTGAGTGCGTACAACACCAGCGGCTTCTCCGGCACAGAAGCCATAGAAAAGTATCTGGACATCGTGAAGGCCGAGGCCGCCGAAGCGAATAGGGCAGCGTCTGCAAACGCCGAGATGAAGGACTTCTCCGTGGAGATCTCCCAGTTTGCAAAAGACGATGTGAAGGTCAAGATCATGACGAAGATCCCGGTATCCGGTTGGTCGTTCGATGATGGGGGGCGCTGCCTGGTGGAAAACGACGATCCCACCGCGTTCGGTGCAGGCGCCATCAGATTCGAGGTAAGAACCAATGTGGAGGACTTCGACTACTACAAGGACGACTTTGAAAACTATCAGGACATCGACGATCGCGTGATCGGCGGCATCACCTTCAAAGGCCGCACCTACAAGCACATCGGCTACAATTGGATCCAGTATGTCGCGCAGATCGACGACGGCCGCGCACTGTCCATCGGACTGACGAAATTGGACTGCGTCCCGGGAACGATGCCCGACATCATTCTCAACAACATGACGTTCCAGTAAGGGCAGCGTCCTTCTGAGAATTTGTATGAAAACCGGCTCCCGCTCCAATTTGGAGCGGGAGAATCCGGCTATTTGCGGAGAAACGGAGGGGATGCTGTGAAGCTCAAGGCGTTCCTCATCATGGCAGGTCTATGGATGGGGCTGTTCTGTCTGACCGCCTGCGGCGGCGCTGACGTGCGCACTTATCAGTACCCTGAGACATCGGTTCTTTTTGACGACTTCCACATTAAAAAAACCGTTTACAGCCCGGGGGTCATGAAGCTCTATTACCGCGGCGGGCAGTTCAAGGACACGCCCATCCGCTGCTACGACGCGAATTTTGAAGATCTGGGAGATCAGTTTGAATATTCCTTTCAAAACGGCGTTCTGACAGTTCAGGCGGATTTTGCAGAACAAATCAGCGGACTCGCGATTGAGGATAAAGACCACGATACGGTCTATCATCTGCGCTATCTGGACTCTCCGCAGTTTGCGTGGCTGGCGGATACGTTCTGGCTGGACTACGGTATGATGACGATGGGAGACGAGGCGCGATATTACAGCGACGCGGAGCGGCAGGCGCAGGCAGAGCAGGAGAGCGCCGAGCATGAGCAGACACGCGATGTTTTTGCGCTGCTCGAGGGCACGTGGATCTCCGAGGATGGCGTGCAGAAATATGTGTTTTCCGAGAATGAGGACGGGACGCACTGGTACGCAGAGGAGCTGTGGTTCGACGAAACGGAGCAGAAATGGAATGGCTGGGAGCTGTGCGTCGAGTCCGCGTTTCAGACGCCGTATTTCGGCGGAGAATACAGTGAGGACGTGGCGGAGCACCTGCAGGAGATCGTGCTGGGAAACAGCGATCATGCGGCGGCGGATATGTGCGTCTTGTACGATTCGGAAGAAAACGTCATAAGAGACACGAACACGATCTATCACAAGCAGTGAGCCTGCGGGACATATCCGGAATAACACGATCATAACTGTGTTCGGCACTGCAATCTGCCCTTGTGGGCTGCAACACTGGTCTGAGAAATGAGGAACTTAGATGGCAACACAAATCACAAATTATCAATGTCCCGCCTGTACGGGACCGCTCCATTTTGTAGGAGAATCCGGCAGGCTGGAGTGCGATTACTGTGGCTCGAGCTTCGATATCGCAGAAATTGAGGCGCTCTATGCGGAAAAAGAAGCGAAAGCAGCGGAAGCGGCGCAGAAGCAGGGAGAAACGGAAGCGGCTCAAAAATCTGCCGAAGCGGAAGAACAGCAGACTGCCGCAGACGGCTCTGACTGGGATGCTTCCGGTCTGAGCGAGGACTGGGGCGCGGACGCGGCCGGCATGAAGGCCTACTGCTGCCCGTCGTGCGGCGCGGAGCTGCTCTGCGACGCGACGACCGCAGCCACGTCCTGCCCGTATTGCGGAAATCCGTCGGTACTTCCGGGGCAGTTCGCCGGCATTTTGAAGCCCGACTTTGTGCTTCCCTTCAAGCTGAGCAAGGAGGATGCCATCAAGGCATTAAAGAAACACTATCTCAAAAAGCCCCTGCTGCCGTCAACGTTCTCCAAAGCTAACCATCTTGAGGAGATCAAAGGCGTGTATGTTCCTTTCTGGATGTACGACGGCGAAGCCAGCGGAAGTGCGCAATTCCATGCTACGCAGGTACATACCTACACCTCAGGAGACTATGAGATCACGGAGACAAGCCACTATGATGTGCGACGCGCAGGCTCCATTGCCTTTGAAAAGATCCCGGTGGACGCGTCGAGCAAAATGCCGGACGATTATATGGACTCCATCGAACCGTATGATTACGCGGAGCTCAGGCCATTTTCCACAGCGTATCTGCCCGGATTTCTGGCGGACAAATATGATGTCAGCGTCGAAGACAGCCGGGAGCGGGCGGACACGCGCTGCGCGGGCTCGCTGCTGAGCGCACTGGAACGCACGGTTTCGGGCTACACCACCTGCAATGAAACGAGCCGGGATATCCACTTGAAGCGCGGCAAGGTGCATTACGCACTGCTTCCCGTCTGGATCCTGAACACAAGGTGGGAGGGCAAGGACTTCCTCTTTGCCATGAACGGTCAGACAGGCAAGTTTGTCGGCAACCTTCCGGTCAGCACGAAACGGGTAATTGGCCTGTTTGCGGCAATCGCGGCACCTCTTATCGCCATCAGTGTGACCGCGCTGCTGCTTTTGGCGCGATAGGGAGGGCTGAGACATGAAAAAAAGAATACGTTGTCTCCTGCTGGTGTTTCTGTTCTGCCTTGTGCTCTGCGTGGGCGCAGCTGCGGCTGAGCAGACAGGCGCACAACTTTCTTATGTGACGGACGCGGCCGGACTTCTCAGCGAAAACGAAGATATGCTGCTGGAAAAGATGGCGGAAAGCGTCTCCCAAAAATACGGCGTCGGCGTCTACATCGTAACCGTGGAGGACTATCGGGACTTCCATTCTGAAGGCGTCTATAAGGCGACCTACACCATCTACCATGAATGCACCATGGGCGAAGGACCGAACCGCGACGGGATCATGCTCCTGCTCAGCATAGATGATCGCGACTGGGCAATGTTCTGCTACGGCTCACGCTGCGAGTATGCGTTCAACAGCTATGGTCAGCAGAAGCTGGAAAAGGTCTTCCTCGACAATTTCGGCGAGAACGACTGGTACGGCGGCTTTGAGGATTACGTCAAAGAATGCAGCGTCTATCTGGAAAAGGCTTCCGCAGGAAAGCCCGTCCGGGCGAGCCTGTTCTATCCGCTCCTTATCGTGATCGGTCTTTCCCTGCTGGCAGCAGCCGCGGTCGTCGCTGTGATATGGCGGAAAATGGAGACCGTATCAAAAAAAGCAACCGCGAACGACTATGTCTCCGCGGGACTCCGGCTTACGGAGCAAACAGATCATTTCACCCATAAGACGACCTCCAGCCGGAAGATCGAGCGCAGCTCTTCCAGCAGCGGAAGCAGTTACAGCGAATCCGGCGGCGGCGGTTCCGGCCGAAGCGGAAAATTCTGAAAGGAGCGGCTATGAAAACAACACCCAAACAAATACTCGCGCTGTTGCTGGCACTGGTTCTGCTGCTGTCGCTTTGCGCCTGTGTACAGAAGACGCAAACAGAGCCTAACGAATCGAGAACAAGTACAGATAAGGTAAAAATGCCTACAAAACCCGACAAAAAAACGCCTGAAAAGCAGCCGGAGGAAGCTCCATTGCAAAATGATATGCGTGATCGCACGTCACGCGATGAGGCGTCAGACACACAGCCGGTACAATACGGGTTTTCACAGGAGGCAGAAACCTCGCTTGGATGGCTGCGGGATAGGATCGACTTTCCAATGACCATGTTTGGCGCGGCGTATCTCGGTTATGTCGGCGGGCTGTTTGACGAGGGCTTCGAGGCGGGCTTCCCCGCATGGCTGTGGGAAACCAATGAGGCAATGCTCCTCGAATACCCCTTCATCGCCGAGATCGACGAGGAGCATATGATCGGCGGTGCGGGGCATCTGTACTGCATCGTGCCGGTCGACGAGAACGCAACGGTTGCGATCAACCGCGTGCAGTGGAACGAAAAAACACAGACCGACGAGGTCACGGAGGTGCTCTACCGGTCGGAGAGTGGCGAGCCGGTGCTGCTCTTTGCGAATCTCGATGGCGTTGCATATGAGGCCGACACGCAGGTCTTTATCACCGACAACAACGGGAACTCCTGCGAATGGTATCCCTCGCTTGATGCGATGAGCTATCTTGCGCCGTGTATATCGGAAGCTGGAGACTATCTTTCGTTTGACTTTACAGAATATGCCTGGTACAACGCCCCGGCCGAGTTTTCCGCGTGGCTTGCCGACGGCTGGAGCGGCATGACCGCGCTCGGTCTTGCCGGATCGCAGCGTGACGGCATGGGCTGGATCACAGAAACCATGGTGGGGGAAACCAGCCGCTATGCCTATTTCTCACTGCGCTTCTATCCTGAGGATGAGACGGGCGGTACGGTCGATCTGAACTGGGTATACGAAGACAGCGACGAATTTGAGGAGATGTGGAGCGGTTTCTGGACGATTCAGACCATTCAGGACGGGCCGAGTTATGTGACGCTCAGCTTGTCGCTTGTGGGCGGCAATAACTACGGCGTCACGGACGGTCCGATGTATCTGTGTGAAACGTATCCCCTCCTGATCAGCCCGAGCGGCACGGAGCTGCTGGTCGGCGCGGGTGAGAGCGGCATTTGCCTGCCGTTCATGTCGCAGAGCACAACGGCATGTGTGCTGACGCAGGCCGTAGGATAGAAGGTGTGCAGGGAGCAAACTGCTTTGAGGTTTGCATTCATAAATTCTGTTTGGTAGCAATCTACCGTTCAGGTCTGTGTCCGTGACAATAATCTGTTCGGCTCACAGTATGACTTGACTATCGACAAAATTCAAGTTACAATCCATGTCCACTCCGGCAGAACTGCTCCCCTATCCCCTGACCCAGATTGTGACCCAAGTGTGTGCGGAAGCGTGTGGATGCAATGGGGAAATTGCTGTGATACTAAAACCTAATTAAACGCTTTAATAATCCAATCGCGTCCGGTAATGCTGAAAATGGTATTAGGGGTAAGCGAGCAA
>OHNN01000110.1_pt1 | contig 75941 bp, 92 predicted proteins | sample 1569541 | NCBI WGS metagenome assembly OHNN01 (sample SAMEA3879563, study PRJEB24766) | human gut metagenome | biome: human-associated habitat; feature: feces | place: USA | collected 1985/1987 | reverse complement strand
GAGACTTTCCCACGAAATAGAAAAAAGCCGCTGAGCGGCTTTTTTAGTTTGTCTTTTACAATTTTTTATATCATTGTTTTATACTACGCCCCAGTCTTTTGACCGATTCCAATCAGATGTCGTGTTTATTGCGGTTTTTTTGTTCGCCGTTACCTAGTGCCGTATTTCAGAATGCGGTTATGGGTATCGTGCCTTTTTACAAATTGAACTACTTTATGCATTTGCCGTTGTGCGCGGATTGATATATCACCCAAAAACCTGCGCCGTCGGGGTGCGCGTTGTCAAGCGGCAGCCACACGCTGACGTCCGCGATTTCCGAGGGCGGTGCGACATTTCTGACACCCGGTATGCCGTAACAAATAAACGTCGGTTGCGACAAATCGTAAAGTATCCCGACCACGTAGTAATCGTCGCCGTCGACGTCGATACGCACCCATTTGCTGTTAGGAACGATTGAGTTCAGCCTTTGTTCGGCAGGGTAGCGCACAAACATTTCATCGAGTTGCGGTTTGACTGCCTGATAGAAGTTTGTGCCGTCGTAGCTTATGCCGTCCTGCAACACGCTTCCGACATACGAGTTGTCGGCGGTCCTTGCCGTATCCGCATCGGCGAATGCGTTTGCTCTGCGCGAATAACCGTTGTTTACATCGTATCGCATATCCCTTTGAGGCGCTGTTTCCGAGTTGCAACGGTCGCTTGCGGCTTGTGAGATTTGTTCTTTTCCCGATATATCGTCGTCATGCCTTGCCGCTTTTTCTTCTGCATACGCCGCCTCTTTTGCGGCTTCGCGTTCCTTTCTTTCCTTTTCGCGGGCTCGGAGTTCGGCGTCCTTCTTTTCTTTGAGCTGCTTGTTTCTTTCGCGTTTATACAAGTCTATTCTGCCTTCGAGTTGCCGCCTGTCGGCGCGTCCGCCCGAACTTCCCGTAAGCGTTCTGCCGCCTGTCGACAACAGACACGCAATATCGGATTTTGCCGCAATCGGCACTTCAAACGTCTTATCCGAACTGTCAACCGTGATTTCTGTAACTTCGTCTGCGATTATGTACAGTTTGGATTCCGTTCCCGTGAGCGGGCATCTGCATTCGCATTTGACCTTGTTCAGCCCGTCGAAACTTCCCGACAGTTTTACAAGTCCCGTGTTTCCGCCCCCGCTCATAACAATTATAACTTTCTGAAATGCCATTTTACACCTCGCATTATATCTCGCATATTACATTATGTCGCGCGCGCAGAATTTAGACTTTGTTCATTTTTGCTTTACCGAATTAAATTGTTAAAGAAATTTTTATTCAAACACTTTACAACTTTAAAGCGTGAATGTATAATATGCAGGTAAATATCCTTACGGATTTTGCCAAGGAGTTTTTTATGACTATGAAATTGTTCGAAGTACTCTCCAAGCTCAGAACGGAAGACGAGTTCCGCGCATTTTTCGAAGACCTCTGCACATACGCGGAGATAGAGAAGATGGAACAGCGCGTCGAATGCGCGCAACTTTTGCTCGGTGGAGATACCTACAACCGCATTATCGAAAAAACGGATATATCGTCCGCGACGTTAAGCCGCGTATCAAGGTGCATTCAGCACGGCAGCGGCGGATACAGCAAGGTGCTCAAATCCCTTATGGACGAAGAGAAAGCGGAGGAAAACAAAGATGTTGATTGACACTTGCACTTTGCCGAAAGACGAGCGGACTTTTCTCGAACTCGGAAAACTCTATGAAGACAACGGCTACAGTCTTTACAAGATGCGCAAGTTCGAGGAGTATTCGCTTTATATCGACAACAAAAATTTTCTCGGCAGCGAGTCCGTTTTGACTTTCCAGGGGTTCGGCGGCAAGCTTATGGCATTAAAACCCGACGTGACGCTCAGCATTGTCAAAAATGCGCGAATTGCCGACGGCAAATGCGAAAAACTGTATTATCGCGAAAGCGTCTATCGCACGGAACGAGGCGGGCAGGAGTTCAAGGAAATCAACCAGATGGGGCTGGAATGCATAGGAAGTTCGGACACCGCGACTTCGGTCGACATATGCCGTCTTGCCGTGAAGTCACTGAGTGCTATTGACGAAAACTTCGTATTTGCGGTTTCGCATATGGGGTTCATTACGGGAATGCTCGAACTGTGCGGCGTTCAGAACCCGACGGAAAAGAAAGCCGTTCTCGAATGTCTGCGTTCCAAAAACGCTCACGATATAAAGTCCGCGGCGGGCGGTATAGACGACGAGTCGGCAAACAAACTTGCGGCGTTAGCGGGCGGGAACACGGATTTTGCTTCCGCACTCGAACTTGCGCGCTCCCTTGTCGGCAACGCCGAAACCGAAAAGGCAGTCGGCGAACTCGGAGAGATTTACGACACGTTTGCAGACACTCCGTTCAAGGACAAAGTCAGATTGGATTTCAGCGTGTTGAACGACATCGACTACTACAACGGTATAATTTTTCAGGGGTATGTCGAACGCGTGCCGAAAGCCATACTGTCTGGCGGACGGTACGACGGATTGCTTGCAAAAATCGGTAAAGATATCGGTGCCATGGGCTTTGCGCTGTCGCTCGGCGACCTCAACACCTATTACCCTCGTTCGGGCAGAAAGGAGGAAATGATATGATAAGTATCGCACTTCCCAAAGGCAGGCTCGGAAACAAAGCCTACAAACTTCTCGAACGGAGCGGCTACACCGTAAGCGAACTTATGGACGAGAGCAGAAAACTCGTCTTCGAAAATCCCGAAAGCGGCGTAAGATATTTTCTCGTCAAACCGTCCGACGTCCCCATTTACGTCGAATACGGCGCGGCGGATATAGGCGTTGTGGGCAAAGACATACTGCTCGAAAGCGGCGCGGACGTTTACGAACTTCTCGACCTTGGTATAGGCAAATGTACAATGTGCGTTGCGGCAAAAGAGGATTATGCAGAAGACAACAGCCGTCCCGTTGTTGTGGCGACTAAGTTCCCCAACATCGCGCGCAAGTACTATATGGACACCAACCGCGAAATCGAGGTCATCAAACTTTACGGCTCAATCGAGCTTGCACCGTTGCTCGGTATGTCCGACGTAATCGTCGACATAGTCGAAACGGGAACCACGCTCAAAGAAAACCATTTGAAGGTTTTCGAGAGAATTTTTCCCGTCAGCGCAAGGCTGATTGCAGGCAAGGCTGCGTACAAGTTCAAGGAAAAGGAAATCAACGAGATTGTGAAAAGGCTCGGTGAGGTAAAATTATGATTAAGATATTGGATATAAAAAATCTCCAAGCCTCCGACTTTTTGAGCAGAAGGATAGAGGACTACGGTGAATACGAAGGCGCGGTGCGCGAGATTATTGCCAAAGTCCGTGCAGAGGGTGACGCGGCGCTGAGGTTTTACGCAGAAAAGTTCGACAAAGTCGCGCTTGCGGAACTCGAAGTTTCCAAGGAAGAAATGGAAAGCGCGTGGGCGCGCGTATCGGACGAGTACAAAGCAATGCTTGAACGCGCGGCGAACAACATTCGCGAGTTCCATACAATGCAGTTGAAAGACGGTTTCGAGATGAAACGTCCCGACGGAACAATTCTAGGACAGAAATATACACCCATTGCCAAAGTCGGAATTTACGTCCCGGGCGGAACGGCGAGTTATCCTAGTACTGTGCTTATGAACGCAATCCCCGCCAAGGTCGCGGGAGTCGGTGAAATCGTAATGACGACTCCTCCCGACAAGCAAGGCAAAATCCGCGACGAAATTCTTGCCGCGGCAAAACTTGCGGGGGTTGACAGAATATTCAAAATCGGCGGAGCGGGAGCGGTTGCGGCTCTTGCGTACGGAACGGAAAGCGTGCCGAGAGTGGATAAAATCACTGGTCCCGGCAACATCTTCGTGGCGCTTGCAAAAAAGGAAGTTTTCGGCACTGTGGGCATCGATATGGTGGCGGGTCCCAGCGAAATACTCGTCATTGCCGACAGTTCCGCAAAGGCGGAAACCGTTGCCGCGGATATGCTTTCGCAGGCTGAACACGACAAACTTGCAAGCGCGGTTCTGGTAACAGACGACAAAATGCTTGCAAATGACGTGGCAGAGCAGATAGAGATACAACTCGAAAAACTTCCCCGACGCGAAATAGCCCGCGCGTCAATCGACAACTGCGGAAAAATCATAGTTGCGGACAGTATCGAAAAGGTTGTCGAAATCAGCAACGAAATTGCGCCCGAACACCTCGAACTCTGCGTCGAAAACCCGTTTGCGCTTTTGCCGATGGTGAAAAACGCGGGGTCGATATTTATGGGACACAACACCCCCGAAGCTGCGGGCGACTATTATGCAGGTCCCAATCACACGTTGCCGACGGGCGGCAGCGCAAGGTTTTCATCGCCGTTGTCCGTTGACGATTTTGTCAAAAAATCGTCGTACATCTGCTATACTGCGGAAGGTATCGACAGCGCAATAAACGATATAGTTATGTTTGCCGAAAGCGAAGGGCTTACGGCACACGCACGCTCGGCGGAGGCCAGAAGAAAATGAGCAGATTTCTGGACGAAAGATATGCGGCAATGAAACCGTACGTCCCGGGCGAACAGCCGCAGGACAAAAGATATGTCAAACTGAATACAAACGAGTCGCCTTTCCCTCCGTCGCCCGCTGTGCTTGCCGCGTTGAACGGTGAAGAGGTGGCAAAACTAAACCTGTATTCCGACCCCACGGCAAAAGTTCTGGTTGACGCGATTGCCACGCGTTTTGACAGAATTTCGCGCGAGGGCGGAGGCAAAGGCATAAAACCGTCGCAGGTGTTTGTCGGCAACGGCTCGGACGAAGTTCTGGCATTTTGTTTTCAGGCGTTTTGCGGAAAGGACAAGGGGATGGTTTGCCCCGAAATCGGTTACGGGTTCTATCCCGTATTCTGCGAAATATTCGGAATAAAGTTCAATTCCGTGCCGCTTCGCGAAGATTTCTCGATTGACGTAAAAGCGTTCGAGGGTATAAAAGACAATATCACGATTGCCAATCCCAACGCGCAAACCGGAATTTATCTGCCTGTTTCCGATATAAAAACCCTGCTTTCTGCCGATAAAGACCGTTTGGTCATAATAGACGAAGCGTATTGCGATTTCGGCGGAGAGAGTGCGCTCGGGCTCCTTGACGAGTTCGACAACCTGATTGTCGTTCAGACTATGTCGAAGTCGCGACAGCTTGCGGGCGGCAGAGTGGGATTTGCAATAGCGTCGGAGGCTATTGTCGAGGATTTGAACAAGATGAAGTTCAGTTTCAATCCTTACAATCTCAACCGACTTAGCATACTTGCGGGAGCGGCGGCGGTTTCGGACGAAGAGTATTTCGAAATGACGACGTCCGCGGTTAAAGCGGAACGCGAAAGACTTAAAAAGACGCTTGCGGAACTCGGGTTTTACGTCACGCCGTCGCTTGCGAACTTCGTGCTTGCGGCACACCCGAAAATCGGCGGCAAGGAACTGTATCTTGCACTCAAAGAAAAGGGCGTACTGGTGCGTTTTCTCAGTGACGAAGCCCTGAAACCCTACGTCAGAATTACGGTGGGTTCCAAGGAACAGAACGACGCATTGACCGACGCAATCAAACAGATTATCAAGGAGAAAGGAATATGAGAAAATCGCAAATTGTGAGAAAAACAACCGAAACGGACATCAATCTTACTCTCGTTGTCGACGGCGAAGGAAAGTACAACGTGTCTTCGGGAAGTCATTTCTTCGACCATATGCTGGAACAGTTTACGCGGCACGGCTCTTTCGACCTCGATATGGTATGCCGCGGAGACAAGGAAGTGGATTTTCACCATTCCGCGGAAGACGTCGGCATTTGCCTCGGCAAGGCGTTTTCCGAGGCGCTCGGCGATAAGAAAGGTATTCGCCGTTACGGTGACGTGATACTGCCTATGGACGAAGCGCTCATTCTTTGCGCTCTCGATTTCAGCGGAAGAAGTTATCTCAATTTTGACGTGGTTTTCCCCGACGAATATAAGGTGGGCGACCTTGACACCGAACTCGTGCAGGAGTTTTTCGCGGCGTTCGTCAGGTCGGCAAACGTCACGTTGCACATAAAGAAACTTTACGGCACAAACATACATCACATTGTCGAAGGCATTTTCAAGGCTTTCGGCAGAGCGGTGGCGCAGGCGTGCTCGGTGGACGCCGCAAATGCCGACAAACTTCCGACCACAAAAGGAATTCTGTGATATGATAGCGGTAGTCGATTACGGAGTGGGCAACCTTTTTTCGTTGGTTTGCTCGCTGAAATACATCGGGCTCGACGCGGTGGTGACTTCCGACGCCGACGTATTACGACGGGCGGACGGGATTATTCTCCCCGGTGTCGGCGCGTTCGGCGACGCGCGCGAAAAGTTGCGCGCAACGGGACTTGAACCAGTTTTGCGCGAAGAAGCGCAAAAGGGCAAGCCTTTTCTCGGCATTTGTCTCGGTATGCAGATGCTCTTTGACAAAAGTTTTGAATACGGAGAACACGAGGGGCTCGGTTTTATCAAAGGTAACGTCGTTCCTTTCGATTTGCCAGCGGGAATGAAAGTTCCGCATATGGGCTGGAATTCGCTTGACATAGTGAAAGACTGTCCGCTTTTCAAATATATCAAAAACGGCGATTACGTTTACTACGTGCATTCCTATTATGCGACCGATTGCGACGATGACGTTGCGGCGACAAGCGAATACGGCGTTTCCGTTACGGGAGTAGTGGCAAAGGGAAACGTGTTCGGAACGCAGTTCCACCCCGAAAAAAGCGGGGACACGGGGCTTAACATTCTGAGAGCGTTCGGGGAGCTTTGCGACGAATACAGCGTAGCCGCAGGCAAGGGAGCAAACGGAACGAGCACAGGCTTGGACGAAAGAAAGGCTTGCAAAGATAGCGTGTGCGGCACGTGCGCGGCCGAAGGGAGGTAAATATGGAGCTGTTTCCCGCAATAGATTTGCGCGGTGCCAAAGTCGTAAGACTTACCGAAGGCGACTACGACAGAATGACGGTATACGGTGACAACCCTTTTGCCACAGCGGAAAGTTTTGTCAGACTCGGTGCAAAAAACATTCATATGGTCGACCTTGACGGAGCGTTGGAGGGCGTACCCGTGAACGCGGGCGTCATATCGGAAGTTGCGTCCAGGCTCGGAATGTTTCTCGAAGTCGGCGGCGGAATACGCGACGAAAAGAGAATAGAACAGTATATCGAAGCGGGCGCGGGCAGAGTTATTCTCGGAACAGTGGCTGTCGAACAACCCGATTTCGTGTTGAGGGCAGTTAAAAAGTTCGGGGACAAAATCGCGGTCGGCGTAGACGCCAAGGACGGCAAAGTTGCAATTCACGGCTGGAAAACGGTAACTGACATAAACTCGTTCGAGTTCTGCGAATATCTGCGTGACTCGGGCGTTGATTGTGTGATTTATACGGACATATCGCGTGACGGTATGCTTGCAGGCACCAACTTGCAGGCTTACGATAGGTTGAGCGGTCTGAAAGGGTTGAAAATCGTGGCGTCGGGCGGTATAACCCGTGCGGACGAACTCAAAGCGCTGAAAGAAATGGGAATATACGGAGCAATACTCGGAAAGGCGATGTATTCGGGCGCGCTGCCGCTCGAAGTTGCGCTTGCCGCGGTCGGGGAGGGAAAATGTTAGCCAAAAGAATTATTCCGTGCCTTGACGTCAAGGACGGCAGAGTGGTGAAAGGCACCAACTTTCAAGGGTTGCAGGATATAGCCGACCCCGTCGACCTTGCGCGGTTTTACAACAAGTCGGGTGCGGACGAACTCGTGTTTTACGACATTACGGCGTCGTTCGCGGGCAGAAAACTGTTTGCCGATACGTTGACGGCGGTTGCGTCGGAAGTTTTCATTCCGCTGACCGTGGGCGGCGGCATAAACGGCATAGAGGACTTTGACAGAGTGCTGAAATGCGGCGCGGACAAGGTTAGCGTCAACTCGGGCGCAATCGCAAACCCCGATATTGTGGGGCAAGCCGCAAAGAAATACGGAAACCAGTGCGTAGTGCTGTCCATCGACGCAAAGCGCGTGGACGGACGGTTCGAGGTGTTCTCAAAAGGCGGACGTGTGCCTACCGGGATTGACGCCGTAGAATGGGCGTACCGCGGACAGGAAGAAGGCGCGGGTGAGATTGTGCTCAACAGCATAGACACCGACGGCGTGCGCGGCGGATTCGACCTTGAAATGCTTTCCGCTGTTTGCGATAAGGTGCACATACCCGTTATAGCGTCCGGCGGCGCGGGGTGCGCCGAGCATTTTGCGGAACTTTTCCGCAAGGTAGAAGGCGTGGACGCAGGACTCGCCGCAGGCATTTTCCATAAGGGAATAGTGGACATCAAACAACTGAAAAAATATCTTGCTGACCAGTGCGTGCCGATGCGCATAAACTGAAAATCGGACTTATTCCGATTGCGCGCAATGTGCTTGCGCTCATAAAGAAAAATATCGAAAACAGGATTTAATACAACAAAATACGGAGATAAACTATGATTAGCGTCGACGAACTCAAATTTGACAGCAACGGACTGATACCCGCGGTGGTAGTGGACCATTTCACCAAAGAGGTGCTGACACTTGCGTATATGAACCGCGAAAGCCTTGCAATCAGCATGCAGAAAGGACTGACTTGTTTTTACAGCCGTTCGCGCAAACAGCTTTGGCTCAAAGGCGAAACGAGCGGCAACTATCAGCATATCGTGGCAATCATTGCGGACTGCGACCTGGACGCGTTGACGGTGGAAGTCGTCAAAGACGGTCCCGCATGCCACACGGGTGAGGAGAGTTGTTTCCACAACGCCGTATGGGTGTCGGAAGATTACAAGCAGTTTTCTTACGACGCTCTTTACGAGCTTATCAAGGGAAGAAAGACCAATCCCAAAGAAGGGTCGTACACGACTTACCTTTTCGACAAAGGAATAGACAAAATTTTGAAGAAGGTAGGAGAAGAGAGTACGGAAGTCATCGTCGCGGGTAAAGGCGGCAGCAAGGAAGAAACGGTATTCGAGATCGCCGACCTTGCTTATCACGTAATGGTGCTCATGGTTGAAATGGGCATATCTTTGAGGGACGTCACGGGCGAACTCGAAAAGCGCCACGTAGTCGACAAAAAGATAAAGCAGGAAAAAATGAAGTAACCGTCACTGCAAAAGTGAGCGTGCCACTTGAAATGAGAACTCCGCCAGTCGGCGGAGTTTTTTTGTTCGGATATAAAAAAGTTTTTCTGCACTGGGGACGGAGCAAAAATGATTAAATTATGCAAAATTGCTCCGTCCCCATTGCAGAAAATTATGGAGTGGATTGTGTTGAAAAGCTAGTGTTTAGTGGATATTTATGGTGAAAACGTAAAAAGGTATTGTGCTTTATATGCATAAAAAAATAAATGTTAGCTCCGTCCCTGATTGCATAAAAAAATGATTTGTTTATTGCTAAGGTTGGACAAACAGGCATTCAAATGTGTTTATAGTTTAAGAAGATAAACATTGTGTCCGGGGAAGAGTATGAAGAAGAAAATTTTTGTAGCAATGTTGACGGCTTTGATGCTTTGTGCGTGCGTGATATCGTTCGTTGCGTGCGGGAAAGAAGGCGAGGAAGAAATTAGCGATTTCGAGCGTTACCGTACTGACAAGTTTATTGAAACCTATACTTATCTGCGAACGGAAACGGATATTTGGAGTGATACATATTGGCAAGACCAAGAAACACATCCTGTGCTTGAAGACCTGTATGAATTAAAGCATTATACAGGGGAGAACCAAAAAATTTATGCAGTTCAGAAATTTGTAGAACTTCTTGGCGACAAAATCGTTGTTTCTTTGAATGAAACGAACTTTACGGGTACGCTCGGGAAGATGCCGTCGGAGTTAATACCTTATTATTCGTTTATTTCTTATTTGAAACTTAATCCTGATGAAACGCAAAAAGCAAATATAACTTTCGATACTCCTTTGTACATGCAGTATCATAACCCGACACAAATGCACCCGCTGCAAAACAATGTACAGATTTATGTTTATTTCGAAGAAGAAATCGACGGAACGCCTTACAGGTTCAAACTGGTTTACGACGGCTATTGCACTGCGTTGGCGGAATATGTATAAATTTAGGTACGTGTACGCGTGAGTGTTAAAGCAAGAGGGTATAAGGGCATAAGTCGGTGTTGCTCATAATTTTTTGTTGCTCCGATATCGGCTTTGCGTATTGCTAGGAACAGTATTTTCGCAAGGGCGGTGAGGGGAGCGTAAAGGCGGTTTTGCCTATTATATTTATACTATATATTGTAGGAACGTATATTTCTAATACATATTATAAATTCCGCGAAATTTCAGCGTAATTTTGCTTGACAAAGATTTTCCAAAATTATATCATAGTCACGCTGTGTCCATGCGACACGCGCTTTTTGCCGCCGTTTTCGGCGGGTTGAAAATATAAGACACACACGGACAAGTGTTATATCAGGAGGCTAATATAATGGCTGGACAAAAAATCAGAATCAAGCTCAAGGCTTACGACCACAACCTCATCGACCTCTCCGCAGAGAAAATCGTTGAGACTGTGAAGAAGACGGGTACCAAGGTTTCCGGTCCTATCCCCCTTCCCACCGAGAAGGAAATAGTCACCATTTTGCGTGCTACCCACAAGTACAAAGACAGCCGCGAGCAGTTCGAACTCAGAACACACAAGCGTTTGATCGACATATTCAACCCCACTTCCAAGACCGTCGACTCTCTCATGAAGCTCGACCTTCCTGCCGGCGTTGATATTTCCATCAAGCTCTGACGGAAAATAAAAGGAGGATGAACTTTACATGGATAAAGCAATCATCGGAAAAAAACTCGGAATGAGCCAGATTTTCACGGCTGACGGCAAGGTTATCCCCGTCACCGTCGTCGAAGCGGGTCCCTGCACCGTTGTGCAAATCAAGACCAAAGAAAACGACGGATACGAAGCCGTACAAGTCGGATTCGGCTCTATCAAAGAAACAAGAGTAAACAAACCCGTTGCCGGTCACTTCAAGAAAGCCGGCGTCGAAGTCAAACGTTATCTCCGTGAACTCCGTTTCGCAAACTGTGCAGCCTACGCGCTCGGACAGGAACTGACCTGCGACATGTTCAACGAAGGCGACAAAGTCGACGTCACCGGTACTTCCAAAGGTCACGGTTTTTCGGGCGTCATCCAGAGATGGAACCAGCACAGAGGACCTATGGCTCACGGCTCCGGTTATCACAGAGGCGTAGGCTCCATGGGCGCGTGCTCTTCTCCTTCCAGAGTCTTCAAAAACAAGCATATGCCCGGCCAGTGGGGACATGAGAAGGTTACGGTACAGAATCTCACCGTCGCAAGAGTCGACAAGGCGAGAAACCTGTTGCTCATCAAAGGCGCAATCCCCGGCCCGAAGGGTGGAGTGGTAGTCGTCAAAGATTCCATCAAGGGTTAGTCGGAGGTAGATATGAAACTGAAAGTTTTTAATATGACCGGCAAATCCGCCGGAACCATCGAAGTCAGCGATTCCGTCTTCGGATGCGAATATAACGAGGCTCTCATTCATCAGGTCGTAGTTGCGCAGCTTGCCAACAAACGTCAGGGTACCATGAGCGCACTCACCAGAAGCGAAGTCCGCGGCGGCGGCGCAAAACCCTATCGTCAGAAGGGTACCGGTCGCGCTCGTCAGGGCAGCATCGTTGCTCCTCACTATGTGGGCGGCGGCGTTGTTTTCGCAAAGAAACCCCGCGACTTCTCCCAGAAAGTCAACAAGAGCATGAGAAAGGCGGCGTTCTATTCCGCACTTTCCGAGAAAATCCGTCAGGAACAAGTGGTCGTGCTCGACAAGTTCGCGCTTGCCGAACCCAAAACCAAACTCGTTGCCGAAGCGGTCGAAGCACTCAAACTCAACGGCAAGACTCTGTTCGTCGTCGAAGAGTACGATGAAATGGCGCTCCGCGCGAGCAAGAACATTCCCACCGTTTCTCTCGAAGAAGTCAGACTGCTCAACGTGTACGACATCGTTGCCACCCGCAACCTCGTTATCACCAAGGGTGCAATCAAGAAACTCGAGGAGGCAGCACAATGACAGCATACGATATCATCATTTCGCCCGTCCTTTCCGAAAAGAGCTATGACGGTATCCCCGAAAAGAGATACACCTTCAAAGTTCTCAAATCCGCAAACAAAACCCAAATCAAGGCTGCGGTAGAGGAAATCTTCGGCGTGAAGGTCGCAAAAGTCAACACTTCCAACTATGACGGCAAAGTCAAGAGAATGGGACGCCACGAGGGCAGAACTTCTTCCTTCAAAAAGGCTATCGTCACTCTGACCGCCGACAGCAAGGCAATCGAGTTCTTCGAGAGCTTGGCATAAGGAGAATCGGATTATGGCTATTAAGAAATATAAACCTACATCTCCCGCACGTCGTTTCATGACGGTGTCCGCCTTTGAGGAAATCACTTCCACCACTCCCGAACGTTCTTTGCTCGTTTCCAAGAACAAGACCGGCGGAAGAAACTCCATGGGCAGAATCACCGTTCGTCATATCGGCGGCGGCAACAGAACCAAATACAGAGTCATCGACTTCAAACGCAACAAGGACAACATCCCCGCGAAAGTCGCATCCATTCAGTATGACCCCAACCGTTCCGCTAACATCGCACTGCTTTATTATGCGGACGGCGAAAAGAGATACATTCTCGCACCTCTCGGTCTCAGCGTCGGCGACACCGTCGTGAGCGGCGACGAAGTCGATATCAAAGTCGGCAACGCGCTTCCTCTTTCGGCTATCCCCGTCGGTACGATGGTTCACAACATCGAGTTGCAACCCGGTAAGGGCGGTCAGATTGCAAGAGCGGCGGGCAACTCCGCACAGCTCATGGCAAAAGAAGGCAGATACGCAACCCTGCGTATGCCCAGCGGCGAAATGAGATACGTTCTCGCACGTTGCAGAGCGACGGTCGGTCAGGTCGGTAACCTCGATCACGAAATCGTCCGCGTCGGTAAAGCGGGTAAAACCCGTCACATGGGCATTCGTCCCACCGTCCGCGGCGTCGTCATGAACCCCTGCGATCACCCCCACGGCGGCGGCGAAGGCAAATCTCCTATCGGTATGCCCACCCCTGTTACTCCTTGGGGTAAACCGACTCTGGGTTACAAGACCAGAAAGAAGAAGAACATTTCCAGCAAGTTCATCATCAAGCGTGTGAACTAGGGAGGATTAAATGAGTAGAAGCGTTAAGAAAGGGCCTTATGTTGAAGAAAGGCTTATGAAAAGAATCATTGCTATGAACGAGAGCGGCGACATTCGTCCTGTAAAGACATGGTCCCGTTCCTCGACAATCTTCCCCGAAATGGTCGGTCACACCATCGCCGTCCACAACGGACGTCAACACGTGCCCGTCTATATTACGGAAGATATGGTCGGATGCAAACTCGGCGAGTTCTCTCCCACGCGTACTTTCAGAGGTCACGCGGGCGACAAGACCACCGGTAAGAAGTAATAGGAGGAAGTATGGCTACAAGAAGTAAACAAAAGGCTCTCGACCGTCAGGCAAAGGCGGACAACAGACCGAGAGCAACGGCAAAGTTTGTCAGAATTTCTCCCTTCAAGGTCAGAATAGTGCTGGACATCATCAAGGGTAAATCCGTCGTCGAAGCTCTCGCGATTTTGGAAAACACCCCCAAAGCTGCAAGCGAAATCCTCTACAAACTCGTCAACAGCGCAGCCGCAAACGCGGAAAACAACCAGAATCTTTCCAGAAACGATCTGGTCATCGCAGAGTGCTACGCGAACGAGGGACCCACGCTCAAACGCATTATGCCCAGAGCGCAAGGCAGAGCATTCCGCATCAACAAACGCACCAGTCACATCACGGTCATTCTTGACAGTGCAAACGCATAAAGGAGGTTAAAATGGGACAGAAAGTAGATCCGAACGGACTCAGAATCGGCGTCATCAAACCCTGGGAAGCCAAGTGGTATGCCGACAAGAAACATTTTGCCGATAACCTCGTCGAGGATGACAAAATCCGCAAATTCATCAAAAAGAAATACTACGACACCGCAATCTCCAAAATCACCATCGAGAGAGCGGCAGACAAAGTTGTTGTGGGCATCTACACCGCACGTCCCGCAGTCCTCATCGGAAAGGGCGGAGCAGGCGTTGAAGAAATCATGAAAGAAGTCCAGAAACTCACGACGGCAGGCAAAAAAGTCAGCATCAACATCATGGAAGTGAAACACCCCGATGCAGACGCGCAACTCGTTGCCGAATCCATCGCGAAACAACTCGAAAACAGAGCTTCTTTCCGCCGCAGCATGAAACAGGCCATGGCAAGAGCCCTCAAAGCGGGTGCCAAAGGCGTCAAGACGATGGTCTCCGGTAGACTTGACGGAGCGGAAATCGCGAGAAGCGAAAGCTATCACGAAGGTTCCATTCCTCTTCAGACTCTCCGTGCCGACATCGAATACGGCGTAGCCACGGCACACACCACGTTCGGCGCAATCGGCGTCAAATGCTGGATCTACAAGGGCGAAGTCCTTGGCAAAAATCCCTTGGAAGGAGGAAATCAATAATGTTGATGCCTAAACGCGTTAAAAGACGCCGTCAATTCCGTGGAAGAATGAAGGGCAAGGCAAACAAAGGCAACGTCATCGCTTACGGCGAATACGGCCTTGTCGCAACCGAGCCCGGCTGGATCACCTCCAACCAAATCGAAGCAGCCCGTGTCGCAATGACCAGATATATCCGTCGTGGCGGTCAGGTCTGGGTGGACATCTTCCCCCACAAACCCGTCACCAAGAAACCCGCTGAAACCCGTATGGGTAGCGGTAAAGGTTCTCCCGAATACTGGGTTGCAGTCGTCAAACCCGGCCGCGTGATGTTCGAAATCGCAGGCGTTGACGAAGCAATAGCAAAAGAGGCACTCCGTCTCGCTATGCACAAACTGCCCGTAAAGTGCAAGTGTGTCGCAAAAGCGGATATGGTTGCCGAAGGCGGTGAACAATGAAATCTAAACAAGTTTTGGAAATGACCGATAAAGAGCTTCAGAACAAGCTCAACGAATTGAAGTCGGAACTCTTCTTCCTCCGCTTCAAGAACGCCACCAATCAGCTGACCAACCCCATGGTTCTGGTCGAAACCAGACGTGACATCGCTCGCGTCAAGACCGTCATCCGTCAGAGAGAGCTCGCTCGCGCAAAAGATGACGAGAACAAGGGCTGATAATCGGAGGACACTATGGAAAGAAATCTCAGAAAAGAAAGAGTGGGTATCGTCGTGAGCGATAAGATGGACAAGACTATCGTCGTTGCCATCACCGAACGCGTCAAACACCCCCTGTACAAGAAAATCATCAGCCGCACCAAGAAGCTGAAAGCGCATGACGAAAAGAACGAATGCGGTATCGGCGACAAAGTTCTGGTGGCGGAAACCCGTCCGCTTTCCAAAGAGAAATGCTGGCGCCTCGTCGAGATAATCGAGAAGGCGAAATAAGGAGGGCATCATGATACAACCACAAACAAGGCTTAAAGTCGCTGACAACAGCGGAGCAAAAGAAATTATGTGTATCAGAGTTCTCGGCGGTTCTTTCCGCAGAAGCGGAAACATCGGTGACATAATCGTCGCGTCCGTCAAGAGTGCCATCCCCGGCGGCAAAGTCAAGAAAGGCGACGTCGTCAAGGCGGTTATCGTCCGTACTCACATGGGTATTCAGCGTGCCGACGGCAGCTACATCAAGTTCGACGACAATGCAGCGGTCATCATCGACAACCAGAAACAACCTCAGGGTACCCGTATCTTCGGGCCAATCGCAAGAGAACTGCGCGACAAAGATTATATGAAGATAATCTCTCTCGCCCCCGAAGTGCTGTAGGAGGACAAAATGGCAAATCTGAATGTTAGAAAGGGCGATAACGTCATGGTTATCGCAGGTAAAGATAAAGGCAAGGCCGGCAAGGTTCTCGCAGTCAATCCCGACAGCGGCAGAATCTATGTCGAAGGCGTCAATATCATTTCCAAGAGCAAAAAGCCGAGAAACGCTCAGGACAAGGGCGGTATCCTCAAACAGGAAGGCGCAATCGACAGCAGCAACGTCATGCACATCTGTGACGCTTGCGGCGCGGTCGTGAGAGTCCGCCACACCAAAGAGGAAGCCGACGGCAAAACCAAGTCCGTGCGCGTCTGCGCCAAGTGCGGCGCTTCTCTCGACGAGAAGAAGTCCTCTGCAAAGAAGGCTGCAAAGAAAGCGGCAAAGAAAAAATCCGCAGCAAAGTCCGAGAAAAAAGACTAATATCACGGAGGTAATATCGTGGCAGAAAAGAAAAATCAGGTTGCTAAAGCAACTGCAACCGATCAAAATGCTGAAAGATATAGAATGAGAGCACAATACCAGAACGAGGTTGTGCCCGCTCTTGTAAAGCATTTCGGTTACAAGAACATCAACGAAGTTCCCCGTCTGGAAAAAATCGTGCTCAACATGGGCCTCGGTGATTGCAAAGACAACAGCAAATCCCTCAACATCGCAGTGGAAGAGTTGAAGCAAATCGCAGGTCAGAAGCCCGTCATCACCACCGCCAAGAAGAGCGTTGCGAACTTCAAGGTCAGAGAGGGTATGAACGTCGGCGCAAAGGTTACTCTGCGCGGCGAGAGAATGTACGACTTCCTCGACAAGTTCATCTCCATCGCGCTTCCCCGCGTTCGTGACTTCCGCGGCGTGTCCGCAAAGTCCTTCGACGGCAGAGGAAACTACGCCCTCGGCGTCAAGGAACAGCTCATTTTCCCGGAAATCGCTTACGACCAAATCGAGAAAGTGCGCGGATTCGACATCTGCATCGTCACCACCGCAAAGACGGACGAGGAAGCACGCGAGCTGCTCAGACTGCTGGGTATGCCTTTTGCGAAGTAAGGAGATAGACTTATGGCCAAAACTTCAATGAAAAACAAACAACAAAGACCACAAAAGTTCTCGACCCGCGAGTACACCCGTTGCCGCATCTGCGGTCGTCCTCACGCGGTTCTGAGAAAATACGGCATTTGCAGAGTCTGCTTCAGAAATCTTGCCTACAAAGGTCAGATTCCCGGAGTCAAGAAGGCAAGCTGGTAAGGAGGCATATATGACAGATCCCATTGCAGATATGTTGACAAGAATCAGAAACGCTTTGACTGCCAAGCACGAGACCGTTACCGTTCCCGCCAGCAAAGTCAAAGTCGCAATAGCAGACATACTCGTAAAGGAAGGTTACATCAAGGGTTACGAAGTCGTCGAGAACGCTGTTCAGAACGATATCCTCATCACCTTGAAGTACGCTCCCGTCAAAGGACAGAAAGTCGTGACGGGCCTCAAAAGAGTTTCCACTCCCGGTCTCCGCGTTTATGCGGGTGTCGATAACCTCCCCAAGGTTCTGAACGGTATGGGCATCGCCATCCTTTCCACCTCCAAGGGTATCCTCACCGACAAAGAGGCAAGGGAACAGCACATCGGCGGCGAAGTTCTCGCTTACGTCTGGTAAGGAGGTCACTATGTCTCGTATAGGTAGAGCACCCATCGCGTTGCCCGCAGGCGTAACGTTCGAAAACAAAGACAACTTCGTCACCGTCAAAGGTCCCCTCGGAACCCTCACCCAGAAAGTTGATTCCTCCATCGACGTAGTCGTGGAAGACGGTCACATCCTCGTCAAGCGTCACAGCGACGACAAAGACCATCGCGCGCTTCACGGTCTGTACCGCGCTCTCATCAACAATATGGTTACGGGCGTGACCAAAGGCTTCGAGAAAAACCTCGTCGTCTCCGGCGTCGGTTACAAAGTCACCGCCACCGCAAACAAACTCACGATGAACATCGGTTTCTCCCATCCCGTTGAAATCGACGCTCCCGAAGGTATTACGTTTGCAATGGCAGGCCCTCTGGAAATAGTGGTCAAGGGTATCGACCGTCAAAAGGTCGGTCAGACTGCGGCGACCATCAAAGCAGCCAAACCCGTCGAACCCTATCACGGCTACGGCATCCACTACAAGGACGAGGTCGTCATCCGCAAGGAAGGCAAGACCGCCGGTAAATAAGAGGTGAAACTATGATAGTGAAGAAAGATAAAAACGCAGACCGCGTCATTCGTCACGCAAGAGTCAGAAAGAAAGTTTCCGGCACCGCCGAACGTCCCAGACTGTGCGTGTACAGAAGCACCAACCATATCTATGCTCAGGTCATAGACGATGTCAAGGGCATCACCCTTTGCGCCGCGTCCACTCTCGAAAAGGAAATTGCAAAAGAAGTTGCAAACCTCAGCAAGAGCGAAGCTGCAAAAGCAGTCGGTCAGGCAGTTGCGAAGAAAGCCCTCGCACTCGGCATCAAGCAAGTCGTGTTCGACCGCGGCGGTTACATCTACACCGGCAGAGTCGAAGCACTTGCCACCGGCGCAAGAGAAGCCGGACTTGAGTTCTAGGAGGAATTATGGCAGAACGCGACAATAGAAGAAACGACAGAAACAGAGAAGAGAGCGACGGCCTCACCAAAAAACTGATTGCGGTCAACCGCGTCACGAAGGTCGTTAAGGGCGGCAGAAACATGCGTTTCAGCGCACTCGTAGTCGTCGGCGACGAGAACGGCAAAGTCGGTCTCGGCATGGGCAAGGCGGCGGAAGTTCCCGAAGCAATCGAGAAAGCAACCCAGCTTGCAAAACGCTCCATGTACACAATCGCTCTCAAGGACACCACCATTCCTCACCAAACCATCGGTAAGTTCGGCCGCGGTCAGGTCATTCTCCTTCCTGCCGAAACCGGTACCGGCGTTATCGCGGGCGGCCCCGTCCGTGCGGTACTCGAAGTTGCAGGCGTGAAGGACATCAGAACCAAGTCCATCGGCTCCAACAATCCCATTAACTGTGCGAAAGCCACCCTCGAAGGTCTTTGCAGCCTCAGAAGCGCAGACCAGATTGCCAAGCTCCGCGGCGTGGATATCGAGGGCTAGGAGGTATTATGGCAGCAGCTAAGAAAACCGAAGAAGCAAAAATGATTAAAGTCACCCTCGTCAAAAGCACCATCGCCTGCCTCAAAAATCAGAAGGCGAACGTCGAGGCTCTCGGTCTCAGAAAGGTCGGCAGCTCCAACACGTTCAAGGACGACGCGGTTGTCAGAGGTATGATTAAGAAAGTTTCTCACCTTGTCAAGGTCGAGGAAATCTAACGGAGGTAATTATGAACATTCACGATCTTAAAGGCGCCGAAGGCGCAAAAACAGCCTCCAAAAGAGTAGGTCGCGGCATCGGCAGCGGCACCGGCAAAACCTCCACCCGCGGTCATAAAGGTCAGTGGGCGAGAAGCGGCGGCGGCGTCCGTCCCAACTTCGAAGGCGGCCAAATGCCTCTCACCAGAAGAATCCCGAAGAAAGGATTCAACAACAAGAGATTCGCACACGTCTACAACATCGTCAACGTCGACGTTTTCAACAGATTCGAAGACGGAGCGGTTGTCGGCATAGACCAACTCGTTGCAGCCGGTATCATCAAAGTCGTCGAGCCTTACGGACTCAAAGTTCTGGGCAACGGTAACATCGAAAAGAAAGTCACCGTTCAGGCTGATAAATTCACCGGTTCCGCCATTGAGAAAATCGAAAAGGCAGGCGGCAAAGCAGAGGTACTGAAATAATGTTTGAGACTCTCAAAAACGCGTTGATGACCAAGGACATAAGAAATAAGATTTTTCTTACCCTTCTTATGATTCTGGTTTACCGTATCGGGTGCTATATACCCGTTCCGGGACTGAACAGCAGTGTATTGGACTCCTTGCTTGCGGACGACTTCCTCAGCATTCTGTCCACGATAACGGGCGGTTCCTTGCAGAACGCCACGCTCTTCTCACTCGGCATACTGCCGTTCATTAATGCGTTTATCATTATGCAGCTTCTCACGCTGGTTATCCCCAAACTCGAGAAGCTGTCCAAGGAAGGAGACGCGGGCAGACGCAAAATAACTCAGATTACGAGATATTTCGCTCTTGTCCTCGCCGCTATCCAAGGCATCGGCGTCGTCGTAGGCTGGCAGAGCGCAATCACCCCCGTTTTCCCCTTCGAATCCGGTTGGGACGCTCCTTACCTCACGATGGCAAGCGTCATAATCATATTGATGGCGGGCAGCGTCATGGTTATGTGGCTCGGTGAAAGAATTACCGAATACGGTGTTGGCAACGGTACGTCGCTCATCATCTTCATCGGTATCCTCTCGACCGCGGGCACTACTATGGCAAACGCTTTCAAAATGGTCGGCGAAGAATGGACCTACATCTGGAATATCCTCGGTTTCATCATCATCGTCTTTGCCATTTTCGCCTTCATCGTCTTTATGGACCTCGCTGAAAGACGCGTCACCGTTCAGTACAGCAAGCAAATCAAAGGCAACAAGATGTACGGCGGTCAGACGACCTACATTCCCATCAGAATCAACGGCAGCGGCGTTATGCCCATAATCTTCGCCTCGTCGCTCCTTATGTTCCCGCAGATGATTATGGCACTGTTCGCTCCCCAGAGCGAAGCGTATGCGTGGTACAGCGTCAATATGGGTACGGGCACTTGGGTCTACTACGTTCTTCTCGCCCTCTTCATTCTGTTCTTCTCGTACTTCTACGCGCAGATACAGTTCAATCCCGAGGACGTCAGCAAGAACATTCAGCAGTACGGCGGATTTATCCCCGGTATCAGAGCAGGCAAGCCCACCAGCGACTTCCTCAAAAAGATCAGCAATCGCGTGACGTTGTTCGGAGCTTTCTTCCTTATGATAATCGCGCTTGTGCCTACCTTCATCTTCCAGGCTCTCTCCGACGGCGGCGTACTTCCTTTCAACTCGGCGTTCTCCGCAACGGGACTGCTCATCGTCGTGTCGGTGGCACTCGAATTCAACAAACAGCTCGAATCCCAGATAATGATGAAACATTACAAGGGATTCCTGAAATGAGGATAATATGAAGAATATCGTTATGCTGGGCGCGCCCGGAGCAGGCAAAGGTACTCACTCTGCACTCATTGCCAAGGAATACGGCATACCGCACATTTCCACGGGCGACATTCTTCGTATGAACATCAAAGAAGGCACGGAGCTGGGCAAGCTCGCCAAGTCCTACATCGACAAAGGCGCGCTCGTCCCCGACGAAGTCGTAATCGAAATCGTCGCAGACAGACTGGCTCAGCCCGACGCCTCGAACGGCTACGTACTCGACGGTTTCCCCCGCACGATAGCGCAGGCGGAAGCCCTCGACAAAGTGGCGAAAATCGATATTGCACTCAATATCGTTGTCGGTTTCGACGTCATCATCAACAGATTGTCGGGCAGACGTGTGTGCGTATGCGGCGCAACTTGCCACGTATCCACGCTCGGCGGTTCGGAAGTCTGTCCCAGATGCGGCAAACCTCTCTTCGTCCGTGACGACGACAAGCCCGAAACCATTGCGGCACGACTCAACGTCTACCGCGAACAGACGGCTCCGCTCATCGACTACTACGAAAAGAAAGGCATTCTGGTGGACATCGACGCCGTGGGCACAATCGAAGAAGATTTTGCCAAAATCAAGAAGGTGCTTGAATGATATATCTCAAAAGTCCTGCGGAAATTGAACTGATGAGAAAATCGGGAGCAATTCTCCGCGACTTGCTGCTCGCACTGGAAGAAAAGGTCAAACCCGGTGTAAGCACCAAGAAACTGGACGAGTTTGCCTACGATTTCATCAAGAGGCACAACGCCGAGCCTTCTTTCCTCGGATATGGCGGATTCCCGGCGTCCATATGCGCGTCGATTGACGAAGTGGTCGTACACGGGATACCGAGTCACCGCAGACTGGAAGAAGGAATGATAATCGGCGTGGACGTCGGCGCGATATTCAACGGCTGGCAGTCCGACGCGGCGAGGACGTTCCTCGTCGGCGAAGTGTCCGAAGAAAAGAAAAAACTGGTCGAAACCACGAGAGAAAGTTTCTTCGTCGGTGTGGAGCAGTTCAAGGAAGGCGGACGACTGGGCGATATATCTCACGCCATTCAGGAATACAACGAACAGCGCGGATATTCGGTTGTTCGTGCAATGGTGGGACACGGCATAGGCAAAAAAATGCACGAAGACCCGCAGGTGCCGAACTTCGGCAGAGCGGGACACGGTGTGCGTCTTGAAAAAGGGCTTGTGCTGGCAATCGAACCGATGATTAACCTCGGTACGTGGCAGGTCGAAACGCTGGACGACGGCTGGACCTGCGTAACAATAGACGGGAAACCGTCGGCTCACTACGAAAATACGGTGGCACTCACCGAAAACGGTGCGGAAATATTGACGCTTTGATGAAGAAAGGTGATATAGTTTATTCCAAATCCGGTCGCGACGAAGGAAGATACTTCGCGGTCGTGGAAATCATCGACGAGGGTTTCGTCCGTATAGCGGACGGCGACCTCAGACGCATCAAAAACGCGAAACTCAAAAACGTCAAACACCTGCGGGCTACCGGCGACAGGCTGGAACGCATCGCGGATAAATTGGAGTCAGGCGTTCAGGTGTTCGATTCCGAACTGTTCAGCGCGCTCAGGCTCTACGACAAAAACAGAGAGTAAGGAGTTTTATGTCAAAAATCGACGTCATCGAAACCGAAGGTCAAGTCATCGAAGTTCTGCCCAAGACCCAGTTCAAGGTGCAGCTCACCAACGGCCATATCATTCTGGCTTATCTCGGAGGCAAACTCCGTATCAACAACATAAGAATTCTCGAAGGCGACAGAGTCAAAATCGAGATGTCACCCTACGACCTTACCAAGGGCAGAATTATCTACAGAAACAAATAGACTTTTTAGGAGGTTCATATGAAAGTCAGACCCAGCGTTAAGCCTATGTGCGACAAATGCAAAGTTATCAAAAGAAACGGCAAAGTTATGGTAATTTGCCCTAAATATCCCAACCACAAGCAACGTCAAGGCTGAAAACAAACAAGCGCAGAGCGGCTGGCCGCACATTCCAATTCCCAAGCGGCTTTCTGCGCGTAGCACATATATACACGTATTTTTTTGGAGGTAGAAAATGGCAAGAATAGCCGGCGTGGACCTTCCGCGCGAAAAGAGAGTGGAAATCGGACTTACCTACATCTACGGTATCGGTCGTCCGACTGCCACCAAAATTCTGGAAGAGACTGGCATCAACCCCGACACCAGAGTCAAAGACCTGAGTGAAGAACAAGTCAGCCTTATCCGTGATTACATCGAAAAAAATCTTCATGTCGAAGGCGACCTCAAGAGAGAAGTCGGTCTCAACATCAAACGACTTATGGAAATCGGTTGCTACAGAGGCATTCGTCACAGAAAAGGTCTCCCCGTCCGCGGTCAGAGCACCAAGCAGAATGCCCGCACCAGAAAGGGTCCCAAGCGCACCGTCGGTCGCAAGAAGAAAGGCAAATAACGGAGGCGTTGAATTATGGCAGGTAAAAAGATTAAGAAAAGAAAGGATATTAAGCGCGTAGAGAAAGGCCAGGCCCATATCCACGCGTCGTTCAACAACACCATCGTCACCATCACCGATATGAACGGCAACGCAGTGTCGTGGTCTTCTTCCGGCAAACTCAAACTCAGAGGTTCCCGTAAGTCCACCCCCTTCGCCGCTCAGATGGTCAGCGAAGATGCAGCAAAAGTCGCTTACGATCAGGGTATGAGAACCGTCGAAGTTTACGTCAAGGGTCCCGGTCAAGGAAGAGAATCCGCAATCCGCGCTCTTGCAAACGTCGGTATGGAAGTCACCCTCATTCAGGACGTGTCCCCCATTCCTCACAACGGTTGCCGTCCCCCCAAGCGCAGAAGATTATAGGAGGTAGTTATTTATGGCTAAATATACAGGTGCAGATTGCCGTCTTTGCAGACGCGAAGGCTGCAAACTTTATCTCAAAGGCGAGAAATGCAATTCTCCCAAGTGCACGCTTCTGACCAAATACGCTCCTCCCGGACAACACGGCAAGAGCAGAAAGAAAGCTTCCGGTTATTCCTTGCAGCTCCGCGAAAAGCAGAAAACCAAGAGATATTACGGCATCAGCGAGAAGCAGTTCCTTATGTACTACAACATGGCGACCGAAATGCGCGGCGTTACGGGCGCTTTGATGCTCGAACTCATCGAGAGAAGACTTGACAACGTCGTTTACCGTCTCGGTCTCGGTTCCAGCCGCGCCATGGCTCGTCAGATCGTCAACCACGGTCACATCACCGTCAACGGCAAGAGAGTAGACATCCCCTCTTACCTTGTCAAAGCAGGCGACGTCATCGCAGTCAAAGAGAACAAGAAGGAACTCCCCATCTGGCAAGCCGCCAAAGAGGTCAAGAATCTCAGCATCGTAAAATGGCTCGAATGGGACAACGCAACCCTCACCGGTAAAGTCGTTTCTCTCCCCGAAAGAGCAGACATCGACCTCGATATCAAAGAACACCTCATCGTCGAGTTGTACTCTAAATAATCTGATTGGAGGATACAGTTATGATGGAGATAAAAAGACCCAAGATAACCTTCGAAGAGAACGAAAGCAAAAACTATGCCAAGTTCGTCGTCGAGCCGCTTGAACGCGGTTTCGGCACCACTCTCGGCAACAGTTTGAGACGCGTCCTTCTCTCCTCCCTTCCCGGTGCCGCAGCAGTCGGCATCAAAATCGACGGAGTAGAACACGAGTTCTCCACAATCAAGGGCGTCAAAGAGGAAATCACCGAGATTATCCTCAACCTCAAAACAGTCCGTTTCAGAGTATCCGCTACCTCAGAAAAATCTGAAAAAATCGCACTCAGTCTTCACGCCGACACCGTAGGCCCCGTCACCGCAGGCGACATCGACCTCCCCGCGGACGTCGAAGTGCTCAATCCCGAGCAACTCATCTGCACCCTTGACGAAGGCGGCGTGCTCAACATGACCATCTACGTCGGCACCGGCAGAGGTTACGTTCCCGCAGAACGTAACAAGGACAGCCGCGAGCCCATCGGTTACATTCCCATCGACAGCATCTTCACTCCTGTCACCAAGGCGAATTACACCGTTGAAAGCACCCGCGTGGAGCAGAGTATCGACTTCGACAAACTCACCATAGAGGTCACCACCGACGGAACCATCTCCGCAAAAGAAATCATTTCTCTCGCGGCGAAAATCGTCAACGACCATATGAAACTTTTCGTCGAGCTCGTCGACAACATGAACGAGCAAAACATCTTGGTGTCCCAAGACGACGACAAGGCGCAGAAAGTTCTCGAAATGTCCGTGGAGGACCTTGACCTCTCCGTCCGTTCCTACAACTGCCTGAAACGCGCCAATATCCACACCGTCGAGGACCTCACCAGACGTACCGAGGACGACATGCTCAAAGTCAGAAACCTCGGCAGAAAATCCCTCGAAGAGGTCGTTAAAAAGCTCGAAGACCTCGGGCTCGGTCTCAAAGCGCAAGAGGACTAGGAGGACAATATGGCAAGAAAATTAGGTAAACGCACCGATCAAAGAATGGCAATGCTCAGAAATCAGGTTTCGGAACTCCTTTGGTACGGCGAAATCGAGACCACGCTCGACCGCGCGAAGGAAGTGAGACGCCTTGCCGAAAAATACATCACTCTCGCAATCCGCAGCTATCAGGACGAAGTCAAAGTCACCAAGACCAAGACCAACGCCAAAGGCGAAAAAGTGGAAGTCGAATTCGTCAACGACGGCGCGAAGAAACTCGCAGCCCGCAGAAGACTTATGGCAGAACTCCGCGATTTGCAGGAAACCCGCAAGGACAAAGAGAGCAAAGCGGCGTTTGTCGCGCGCATCAAGGACGTCAATCATCCTCTGATTGAAAAGATGTTCAAAGAATATGCGCCCAAATACGACGCAAGAGCGACCGAACTCGGCAAAGGCGGCGGCTACACCCGCATTCTGAAAACGGGCGTACGTCGTGGCGACGCTGCACAAGTCTGCATACTGCAACTTGTCTGATCAACGAACAACGAAAAGAGCGGCAACAGCCGCTCTTTTCAATATGTCGCAATAATTCATTCTTCTGTGTGTTTTGACTCGATTTTGGTATTTTCGACATCAACCAAATCTTCGAAGCGTACGTTGAGTGCTTTCAAAATAGCAATTATATTGCCGAGAGTTGGTTCAACTTCTCCCAGTTCCCAACGGCTCAACAATTGTTGTGTTGTCCCTGTGGCAATTGCAAGTTCTTTTTGGGACAATCCTGCCGCAATTCTTTCTCTTTTCAAATTTTTTCCGAAGTCTTTGTTCACAATATTGACTTTACATTATATTTTATGTAAAATCTTTTTGTACATAATATATTGTGTAAAAATACATATAAAATGAGGATAACGAAATGAAAATCAAAGAAAGAAAATGGTTTTTTATTCCTCTTCTGCTTGTTTTGTCATTGCTTGCCTGTATGCTTGTTGCATGCGACGCGTCAAACGATGAGAATCAAGATATTTGCGTTGTAAATTTTGAAAAAGTAGGGTCGGAAGGCAAGATTGATACTTACAAAATAACTTACTCCGACGGCACTTCGACGACTTTTACCGTGACAAATGGCACCGACGGCACCAACGGTATCGACGGGATTGACGGTGTTGGCATATACGAAGTCAAAAAAACGTCGTCGGAGGGGCTGGTGGATACTTACACCATATATTTTACCGACGGTTCTACCGCGACATTTACCGTAACAAACGGTAATTCGTCGACAGGCGACATAACAACTGACGACGCTTTCACATATTATCCATTGGATGACGGAACTCTTTGCTTATGTGTGATAAAGAAGCAATAGAAGTGCAAAAAATTTTGCCGTTCCTATCCGACACTTGGCCATTGTGTCGGATAGGTCGGGCGGTTATTCGGGCAAGTCAATCTTGCCGACAAAGCTGTAATAAATCTCAATGTCCTGCCTGCGGGTGCCGTTCTCATCATAGCTGCACTCATGCACCACAATTTTCTCGATCATTTCCCGCAAGAGAGTGGGGGTCAGTTCTTCAAAGGCAAGGTGCTTGCGGACAATGCCCATAAATTTCTCGGCGTTGACGGTAGCTGCCTGTGACTTGTCCAGTTCGGCTTGCAGGGCGGCGGCTCTCTTTTTCAGCTCCGCTTGCTCGGCTTCGTAGTCAGCCGACAGTTCCATGAAACGCTCATCGCTGATTTTGCCGTTTACATTGTCCTCATACAGCCGCTTGATAATGCGGCTGATTTCAGAAATGCGTTCCTGCGCCTGTTCAAGCTGCTTGATGGCTGCGGCGGTCTTTCGCTTGCCGCCGATCTCGTTCTGCTGGACAAGTAGTTTCACAAACCGGCTCTCATGCTTGGCTGCGTATTCGGTCACTTGCCGGAGATTTGCCAGGACACCAGCGGTCAACAGATCGGTGCGGATAAAGTGCGCCGTACAGTTGCGGGTGCGCTTCTTGTAGCTGCCGCAGATGTAGCAGTCCTGTTTGCGGTCTTTGTTCTGATACCGCTGCTGATACAGCACATGGCCGCAGTCGGCGCAGAACAAAATCCCGGAGAACAGCCCCACTTCATCGTAGCGGTTCGGGCGTTTGCGCTGTTTGCGTAACTCCTGCACCCGTTCCCATGTTTCCTTGTCGATGATCGGCTCATGGTGGTTCTCGAAAATGGCCTGCTTCTCGACGGGGTTCTCTATGCTGTGCTTGACCTTATAAGAAGGCTTTTCCGTTTTGAAGTTCACCAGACATCCGGTGTACTCTCGGTTTTCGAGGATATGAACGACGGTGTTGGTCGCCCATTTGCACTCATAGCCTGGGTGATAACGGCGGGTGCTGCCTGTCCGCTGATATTCCAGCGTCCCCGGCGTGGGGATTTGCTGCTCCGTCAGCATACGGGCAATCTTGGTCGGGCCGTTCCCGGCAAGGCAAAGCTGGTAAATCTGCTGCACCACCGGGGCGGCTTCCTCGTCTATAATAAAATTCTCGTCCTCGTCCATCACATAGCCGTAAACCGGCTTGCTGGTAACAGGCTTGCCGCTCATGCCTTTTGACTTTTTCACTGCCTTGATTTTCTTGCTCGTATCTCTCACCAGCCATTCATTGAACAGATTTCGCAGCGGGGTAAAATCGTTGTCCATGCCCTCGCTGGCACTGTCCACATTATCGTTGACAGCGATAAAACGCACACCCTTTTGAGGGAACAGCATTTCCGTGTAAAACCCTACCTGCAAGTAGTTTCGCCCTAACCGGCTCATGTCCTTGACGATGACCGTACCCACTTTCCCGGCTTCAATGTCCGCAAGCATGGCTTGAAATCCGGGCCGCTGGAAGTTCGCGCCGGAAAAACCGTCGTCGGTGTACCAGCGCAGATTGGTAAAGCCGTTCTGTTTTGCGTAGGTTTCGAGTATCCTTTTTTGGTTCGATATGGAATTACTCTCGCCTTGCAATTCATCCTCGTGGGACAATCTCGGATAAAGGGCGGTAATGAGGTTTTGGGTGGCTTGTCTTAACATAAAATCCTCCGTTTCCGACAGCCAGCCCCACTATTCCGTGGTTTCATTGTACCACGGAACGGCGGGGGCTGTACAGCGGCAAAAGCGTTAAATTTGCTTCTTTACAGCTTTTCAATTTTCCGATTTTTATGGTATGGGTTGTCGTCCCATATTTGCAGTAGAAAAGTTCATAACTCCGTGGTATACTCTGATTTAACAAAAAAATCAGAAGTTAAAGGAGAAAACATGAAGTATACAATAGATGAATTAACCGCGGCCAAAAGGCAAATTGATTCAACTCTGCACAAGCTAAGAGAAACAGTAAAAACATTTGAATCAAAGGATAATTCCGAGCGTTATAAATCACAAATCACATTGGCAAAGAGAAGAATAAAAGCCTTTGAAATTGCAAATTATTTTATAGAGAATGAGATTAAGAATTGCTAAAGCACTTCCGATTTTCGTTCCAGCGGTCATGCTCCCTGGCATGGCCGCTTTTCCATGCCCCGGTTCACGCCGGATAAGTCGGCTCCTGTGTAGCAGCGGCTTCCGCTTCCAGTACCCGCGCCATTTTGTCGGCGGCTGTGGTTGTGGTGTCTTTCTTGAAATAGCCGGACACGACAAGGACGGAATTGCCCATGCGGATTTCCGTCACACAGTCAGGGCGGCGGGTGGTGCGGGTGTCGTGCTGCTTGTTATCTGCCATAGGCAATACTCCTTTCAGTCGGTAATCAGTTTCTTCATGCTCTCCATTTTCCGCTTGGCGGTTTCCTGCCGGAAGTTGTCGCCGGTAAAGCGTACCGGGACGCACATGGAAAGCAGGCGGTCATAAATCCGGGAATGGGCGGTGTCCTCCGGGTTGTGCAGGTCGTCCAGCGTAAGGTTGGTCGTGACGATCAGCGGCTTGCCGCTGCGGTAACGGCTGTCAATCACATTGAACACCTGTTCCAGCCCGTATTCCGTCCCGCGTTCCATGCCGAAGTCGTCAAGGATCAGCAGCGGATAACGACAAAGGCGGGAAATGTACTCGTTGCGCCCCTCAAAGCTGGCGGCAAGGTCATTGAGGATAAGAGCAAAGTTCGTCATGCGGACGGGGATTTCTTTCTCCATGAGGGCGTTTGCGATACAGCCTGCAAGGTAGCTTTTGCCGGTGCCTACGCCGCCCCAGAACAGGCAGCCGATATTGTCTGTCCGCATATCTTCCCAATGCTCCACATACCGGCGGGCAAGCCCGGTCTGCGGGTTCCTGCCGTTGTCGTTCTCGAAAGTCCAGTCCCGCATGGTGGGGTCGGTAAAGCCCCGGCGTTTCAGTTCTTCCACGGTGTCAAGGTGTCTGCGCCGCTTTTCGGCGGCTTCCCGTTCCTCGCGGGCGGTTCTCTGGCAGTCGCACTCTGCCGGGTGGCGGTCGCGCCCGAAGATAGCGGCCTTATCCGGCGCAAAATAGGCTTCTTTCGGCTTGCGGCACTTGCCGCAGTACAGTAAACCGTCCTCGCCGGTGTAGTCCTCCGGCTCCGGGATGGTGGTCGTCATATTCTCCAAAACCGCGTTGATTTCATTCTTCATAAACTCTCGCCCTCCTTGCATGAGTAGTCTGGTATGCCCTTTTTAGGGGCTTCCTTTTTGTCGTTCCCCGCCCATATCCGCAGGGCGGCGGCATAGTTCTGGTAGCTTTTCCCGTTGGCGGCAAGGTAGCGGCTCATTTCCTCGATGAACCGTTCCAGCCTGTCAGGGTACTCTGCCTGCAACTCGTCGTATTCGGTCTGTGACAGAAAAATATTTCCATATCGGCCATAGGGCGCGGACGGCCCCCCACTCACTCCCTTTGTTTGGCTCTCTGTAAGGTTGTTTATAGTAGTTTGGTTAGGGGACGGTTTTCCGACCATCATAAGGTCGGTTTTCTGACCATCAGTAGGACGGTTTTCCGGCTCTATGAGGGGCGGACTTCCGGCCATCAGTTGGTCTGAAAACTGTACCTGTGGCACTGGCGGTACTTTGACATAAAGCCGGTTCGGTGCGGAGAAGCCGCCCCGTTCCCGTTCCAACAGCCCCGCCGTGTCCAGTTCATTAAGCGCCCCCTTGATGGTGGTGCTGCCTTTATCCAGTATTTCTGCTATCTCCGCGATGGGATAGATAATATAAATCCTGCCCTCGTCGTCCAGCCACTTGTTTTTCTGGGAGAGGGTGGAACGGTCTAACAGCAGCGAATACAGCAGCTTGGCGGTCTGTGAAATCTCCATTTTCAGCAGGAAACGGGGATACGGCAGATAGGCGGGCAGCCGCGTGTCTGCCCTGATATAATCAGCGATAGGATCACCTCCCTGTGTTCGGGTTGATTTTGGCGTATTGTCACGCATTAAAACGCCGTTTCCGGGGGAAAAGGATAAATGTATCGCGTACCCTTTGACACCCACGAAAAAAGCCTTGATTTATGCGGGTTTGAAAGGCTCTAAAGCGTGACATCTCTGCCTTTGTTTCCGCTTTCTCTCGGCGGCTTTGATTTTCTTCATGCGCCCGGCGCAGTCGGGGCAGTATTTTCCCCGGTTGGATTTGGGGACAAAGGCCGCCCCGCAGACGGCACACCGTTTCCGGCTTCCCCGGCACAAGAGGGCTGCGGCCAGCTCCCCGTCAAGGGGCAGGACAGCCACACGGAACCAGTGGCACATGAGGGAAAAGGAAATGCTCTGGACGCACACGCAAGGCTCCCCGTCGTCCAATAGCAGGCAGTTCCCCTCATCGTAGTTACAGCACTCATGTACCAGCCGCCGCGCCCGCCGGTGCTGGCGGTAGTCCATGTGGGGCAGGTTATCGCTCATGGCTCTGCTCCTTTCTGCGGTGCGGCTCGTCCCGGCGCAAAATCTGGTCGATGTTCCGCTTGACGGTCTGCAACTCCTTGAACCGCTGTTTCTGTTCGTGATAGGTGTTATACAGGCCGTCTTTCTCGGAGATAAGCTGCTCGATCTCGGCCTGCAACGCTTTCCGGGCGGGCAGCTTGGTAATGCCATGCGCCTTGAAATACCGGGCTGCTGCGTCGGCTATGATAAAATCGCTCTCATGGGCCTGCCGGTATGCGGCGCGGGCTTTCTCGGATTTCTGTGCCCGCAGCCCGTCGCGGGCGGCCTTGGTCTGGGCGTAGGCCAACACCTGCCGCTGCAACTTCTTTTTCCCTTGCAGCTTCGTTTCCAGTGCTTTCAGTTCGCCGCTGGTCTGGCGCATTTTCTGATAGGCGGTGTCAACGGCGGCTTCTAACTGCTCCGGGGAAGTAAAGCCGTATTGCTGGTAGACGGACAGCGTTTTGGCGGCCTGCTTCAGATTGTGTATCTTCGCCCAGCGTTCATAGCCCCGGCCTTTGCCCTCGGCCATTTTCTGCTCAATGTCCACAAGCCGCTGCACTCCGTCCTGTTTCGGGGCGGCTATCTCGGCTCTGGCAACCTGCAAGCGGTCTTTTATGGTGCGTGGGGGATCGGGGGATCTGGCTGGCGCTTCGGCTGCTCTGGCGGCGTTTTGCTCTAAAACGGCAAAGACAGCGGCGCGGTCAAAATCGTCGCCCAGCTTCCGGGCGGTAATTGGCTTTGTCCTGTCCGGCGTGAGGTAGGAAAGCCGCCCCCGGCTCTCCTTGACGGTCACACCCTCCTGCAGCAACAGAGAGGAAAACTCGTCAAAGCTGGCGGCGGTGGCAAGGGCTTTCCGTAGGGTCTGCCGCAGCTTCTCCTTGTTCGTTTCAAACTTGGTCTGCCGGGGCGTGATACTATCGGCAATCATGGGGGCGTTCTGCTTGTCCAGCGCGGCCTGTCCCTTTTTCTGCGCCCAATACTCCCGGTCGGTGACGCGGTTCTTGCTGCCGTTCAAGAGGTCGATTTGATAAAGCCCCTCCCGGTGGCACATCTCCATGACTTCGGATTTGAAGTAGCGCAGGGCAGCGTCGGTACATCGGTGCTTGCAGCCGACTTTCGTATCGGCCGGCCTGTCCATGTAGGGCAGGAACGGCACTTCCTCAATCCGCAGGCTGTTTATGACGATATGCACATGAATGTTGCCGCTGTGGTTATGCCCGTCCGGGTGGGTGCAGACAAGGGCCTGGTGGCCGGGAAAATGCTCTTTACAGAATTGTTCCCCCAACGCCTGCGCCCGGTCTACGGTCAGGCCGTTGTCCGGCCCGTCCCGCGGGTCAAAGCTGATGATGTAGTGGTGGCTTTTCACATCTTCCCGCCGCTGGTTTTTCTGATAGCGGAGATTGGCCCGCATACACGCAACGGCAAAATCCTCCCCGTCGCAGTTCAGCGTGGACAGCCGGTAGTCCTCGCGGGGGATAAGCCTGCCGGTTTCATCAAGGACGGGCTTCATGGTAAACTCGTCATGCTCAAAGAGAAGATATTGCTCGGCGGCTCCGTAGTCGGCGTTTTTAGAGTTGATATGCTTGAGTGTTGCCAACCGCGTCACCTACTTTCTTGAGGACTTCATACTTGAGGACGGCAAGGTCGGATATGGCGGCGCGTACCTCGCCGGAAAGGGTGTTGTAGGGTACGCCGTATTCGTTCAGATACCGGGCAATCTGATTGAGGTTGCCGCCGATCCTGCCGTACTCGGCTGTCAGCTTCCCGACAGCGGAAAGCAACTCGTCATTGACCGACGACACATGGACAACCGGGCGTATGGTCGCCCGCCGTATCGCCTGCCGGAGAAATTCGGACTGGCTGATACCATAGGGCGCAAGCCGCGCTGTGAAGTCGGCATACTCATCTTCGGACAGCCGGGTTTTCACAACGCGGCTGCGGTGGGGCGTGTTGTATTTCTTTCGCATGGTGTGACCTCCTTTCTCGCCCGTAAGGGCGCATGAGCAGGGTTTGGGGAAGGCACTCCCCAACAAGTTTCCCGCGAGGGGCAAAACTGCAGAATTGCGGATTTTGGCACCGTGGTAGAAACTTGCTCTCCGTGACTGCAAACTTTCTCTCACTTCCGTCCGCCACTTTTTTGGAAAACTGCAACCACAAAAGTTTGTTTCTCTTTTTCTGCTACTACTAATCCTGTAAAGGGCATTCCTGCCCGCTTTCGCTAAAATGACACCGGACGCAGTGGTTTCTACCCGGTGTTGGAGAAATCCTTTCTCTTTGCCCTCTACTACGGGTAAATGCTCCAAATGCCAAACACCAGGGCAGAAAAATTCCCTCCTCGCTTACTACTACAACCGGCAGGGGGCAAAATGGCCGGGAGCGGAGCCGGACAACAAAAAAAGCAGTAAATCTTTTTCAAGACTTACTGCTTTCGCTGGCCGCGTCGGTGGCGGCTGGTATTCAGTTTTTATGACTTGTCCGGTGGTTCGTCAAGCCGGAACTTGAATTGACAGTCAATTAACCGCTGCTTTACATAGTCCTCCACCTCGGCGTTGACCTGCCCGTTCACTTTTGAGAAATAGCGGATATATCCGGCGTAGTGGAGCAGGACAGCGTTCACGGCTTCTGGGTCGCCCTCACGGGCTTTGAGGATTGTTTCATAGGGGAGAAGTCTACTCATACCGGCTCACCCCCATTTCTTCGCGTAGCCGCTGCAAGGCAAGCTGGATATGCCGCCCCGCTGTGCTGCGTGACCGGCCAATACACGCGCCGATCACGCGCTGCGGCTGGCGCAGAAAGTAATAGCGCAGGATTTCTTCCCGCGTCTGCTCCGGCAAAACAGAGATCGCGTCGGCAAGGGCGGCGTTGCAGAGCAGGACGGTCTGACCGCAGACGGTAAATGGGTATTCCTCGTCCGGCTCCGACGCGGCAAACTGGACAAACTTCTCGTTCATCAGATAGTCAAGGGAAACTTGCCGTTCCCATTGCCGTTTAAGCTTCAAAATCTTGTCCAAGGCGGCACAGCGGATAACAGTCTTGCAAAAGGCGTTGTACCTGCGCTGGATATATTCTTGATAGGCTATCTGGTCGGTCATGGAAATTCCCCTTTCTGAATAATAGTGCGGGGCGGTGGCACTTCTTGCTGTCGCCCCTTGATTGCCTACCAGCAAAGGCGGGCGGGGCTGTCAACGGCTGCGCATATGCGCCGTTCATCTTGACCGTTGACTGGCTCGGCTGGGTTTGCTATTTACCCGACAAACTTGAATTTATTTTAAGCTATCACGTTTTACCTTCTTAAGCCTTACTATCATTACCATAGGAATTTCTTTGTTGGTTTTAAAACATTCTTCATAAAATCCATCAATGACAAATCCAGCTCTAAAACAAAGGTTAAAAATATCTTGTATGGAACGATGATAATAAATCTGCTCTTTCGGTTGCCCTTCAATCGCTATATCATAGTAACTGTGCGGTGTCATATATTTTTCAGTCAACGTGACAAAACAAGGGTGTTGCGTTGCAAAGACAAAAATTCCGCTTTCCTGCAACAGTTCATAAACAGCCATAAGAAGTGGTTCAATATCCGTAATATCCATAATTGCCATATTAGAAACTGCTTTCGTAAAGGCTCGATTTCTTTTTAATTCTAATATACTTTTTCTATCGGTCGCATCCGCCACACAAAATTCAATTTGTTTTGCATATTGTGATTGCCGTCTTTTAGCCAATTCTATCATTTTTTTGCTGTAATCAAAAGCGACAACCGAAGCGCCTCTTTGTGCAAGATACGAAGAATAATTTCCATTGCCACACGCAATATCCAAAATGTAATCCGCAGGATTAGGAGATAGAAGTTCCGTTACTTTGGGACGCACTACCTCTCTGTGAAATTCATTAGATTCGTCACCCATTGCATTATCCCAAAATTGTGCGTTCTCCTCCCAGATTTTTTTACTTTCCTCTGTTCCCATGTTCTCTCCCACTCCCCAAATTTGCTTTTTTGCTTCCATTAAATCTTCCTTACTATATTCCATTGTTACCCTCCATAACTTCTGATTGTTGCCGTCTTGACGATTATGTATCTTTACATTACCTTCTGAAACATATGGCGCACCTTGTCCAGGCGGCTGTTTGGACGGCGGGGCTGGATGACCGGCTGACCGACAGCGGCCTGATATCCTTTCAGCTCTGTAAGGCATACGCTCCGCCCGTTGGTGTAAAAGGCCAGATCAGTACGGTATGCCTGTATACAGCGGGCGGGAATCTCGCCAGTAAAGACAACTTCATCCTTTTTTACCTGGGCCGTTTCGATGGTGGCACAGTATTTCGGTGCATCATGATAAGCCCTGGAAAGGTATTCCTGGGGCGCATAGAGGATGAAGGAGAGATAAGGTTCCAGCAGCTGCGTCCCCGATTCCTTCAATGCCTGTTCCAATACAATCGGGGCCAATGAGCGGAAGTCCGCCGGCGTGCTGACCGGACTGTAATAAAGCCCGTATTCAAAGCAAATCTTACAGTCCGTTACGTTCCAGCCGAACAAGCCCTGCTCCAGCCCGTAACGGATACCATCCCTGACAGCGTTTTGAAAACTCTGGTTCAAGTATCCCAGCGAAACCCGGCTCTCGTATTGTACACCGGAGCCAAGCGAGAGTGGTGTAACAGACAGTCCTATGGATGCCCAAAACGGGTTGGGCGGCACCTCGATATGGATGGTGTGGCTGGCTGCTTTGAGCGGCCGCTCCATATAAATGACGGAGGGTTCCTTTACCACTGTTTCAAGCTTGTATTTTTCCGACAGCAAAGCGGAAACAACCTCCAACTGCACCCGGCCCAAAAAAGAAAGAATGATCTCATGGGTGATGGAATCCACTTCGCAACGCAAAAGCGGGTCAGTATCCGCAAGTTGCGTAAGAGCGTCCAGCAGCCGTTCTCTTTGCGCTGCCGTTTTCGGCGCAATCGTCGTCCGCAGCATGGGGAGGGGGTCCTCGCGCCACCTTTTACGAGGGAGCCGGGTTTGGTCCCCTAATACATCGTTTAACCTCACGCTGTCGCTGGGAAGGATAACAATTTCACCCTGATAAGCGGTGTCTGTCCGAACAATTTCCCCTTTGGATGGAATACGCATCTCTGTGATTTTCAGCTTTTCTCTCCCGGCCAGGGCCACCGTATCCCGCAGGCGCAGCGTTCCGCTGTATAACCGTAGATAGACACGCCGCTGGCCGCAATCGGTGTACTCAACCTTGAAAACGCTGCCGCATAGGGCGGCGCCCCCCTGTTCCCCAATCGGTTGGAACAGCCCTGTCACCGCATCCATCAACGGTTGAATGCCAAGGCCATTTTTGGCGCTGCCATGATAGACTGGGAACAGGGAGGCGTCTTGAACCCGCTGCTGTTCCTCCCGCGCAAGTTTTTCCCGGCTGATTGGTTCTCCTGCGATATACTTTTCCAATAATTCATCGTTATTTTCGATGACCGCATCCCATGCTTCTATGTCGGTATTTTCCTCCAGGACTATTTCCGGGGACAGCGACACCGTCTGCTTGATGATAATATCGGCGGAGAGCTTATCCCGAACAGACTGAACCACGCTCTGCAAATCAACGCCAGCCTGGTCGATCTTGTTGATAAAGATAACGGTGGGAATGTTCATTTTCCGCAGGGCATGGAACAGAATACGGGTCTGGGCCTGCACGCCATCTTTAGCGGAGATCACCAAGATGGCCCCATCTAAAACAGCCAAAGAGCGGTACACCTCCGCCAAAAAATCCATGTGGCCGGGCGTATCCACAATGTTAACTTTACATCTGTGCCACTGGAAGGAAGTGACTGCCGCTTGAATGGTAATCCCACGCTGCCGCTCCAAAAACATGGTGTCCGTCCTCGTTGTCCCTTTTTCGACGCTCCCCGGTTCTGAAATGGCTCCGCTGGCATATAGCAGGCTCTCCGTCAAGGTCGTCTTTCCAGCGTCTACATGGGCAAGAATTCCAATATTGATTATTTTCATGTGATTGTCCTCCCTTTACAGCCCCAAAGGGCATAAAAATCCCCAGCAGTAAAATACTTTTACCACTGGGGATTATAAGTTGCGGACATACACATATACAGCATACACCTGTTTGTGATTGCTGTTTTTGGGGATATGTCAAAATTGATAAGGCAAAAGTATTCTTAAATTGGGTACAAAAAACTAAGCCCCTACAAAAGGAGCTATCATAATCCTTTGTTCCCACTATTTGATTATAGTTTTATTTAAGAATACCTTGCCGCATATTTTTTACTCCTTTTCTGGATTAAATCATTGTATCACATCAGTTTTAGGAAAGCAAGTACCTAAAAGAAATTTTTCTTCCCCTTATATGTAACAATCATACCGGCTTCCTAGCGTTCAGAATGTTTTCTGCTGTCTGCTGTGGTGTTTGGTTGGAATTGTCCAACCAAAAGCCGATCCGTGGTGTTGTCTGCATTTTACTAAATACAAATTCAATGTATACAGAAAGATATAAGGAGTGGGAGGGATTCCGCCGTAGTTGGCATTGTAGGAAAATCCAAAAGTTTAGATTTTCCCACAATGCTTATCTTTTGGTCTTTGGTTCGGAATAGTGTAGTGCTGGCGGTCTATCTCTTGTTTTCGGTTGCTTGCTTCCTTACCGTACATGAGCATTGGTATAGGTGGGGGAAGCACCAAGTATTTGTCATCCATATCTATTCCGTCCGAATACAAAGGCAAAACGGTGACAATGATCGTCGCCGATGCATTTTCAAATTTTACGAATTTGCAGGAAATTGCGATTCCAAATACAATAAAATACATTGATGATAACGCATTTTATAAATGTAACGCATTAAAATCAATCGCCATTCCTTGCGGGGTAATAAAAATAGGGAAAGCTGCTTTTTCCGATTGTTCCTCTTTGACATCTGTTAAACTTTCAGACAGTGTTTCACAAATTGAAGAGCGTGCATTTTCGGGTTGCACAAATTTACAATCTGTAATATTCGGGAAGAATATCACACTCATAGGCGATGGCGTATTTTCGGGATGTAAAACATTGAAGTCGATTGCGCTTCCTGACAGCGTGATGCAAATAGGTAATTATGCATTTTCTATGTGCACTAATTTGCAAACGATTGAATTAGGTAAAAATTTGGACAATATAGGCTTGTATGTTTTTTCTGACTGTAAGTCACTTAATGCAATTAATGTGTCACAAGCCAATCAAAAGTATGTAAGCAGCGACGGAAATCTATATGACAAAACAGGTTGTCTGATATATTATAATTATGGCAAACTTGCAGCAAGGCAGTCTTTAATACTGACAGAAGGTGTAACAAAAATAGCAGACGGAGTTTTTCCTGGCTACTTTGACTTTAATTTAACCGAGTTGGTTTTGCCCGACAGTCTTGTTGAAATTGGCAAATTCAACGAGGCATTGTTTACGGTACTTGTCGAATCGGAGTATTCCTCGCAATGGTATGTCGATATTGACAAGACATCTATGATATATCAGTTGCATCCAGAATTGGACGGAGCTTCAATTACAAGTATTCCGAGTAGTTTGACAAGTTTGATTTGCGAAGTTGTTACATTGTATAAAAAGATCTAATGTAACATGTATGTAAAAAAACGCCGTTCAACGGCGTTTTTCATTTGTGCAAATTTGATTTTGGGCTATTCGGGTTTTTGCCAGAGGTTGGCGCGTTCGGGGTGGTAGATTGCGCCGAGTATGCGCTCTTTTGCAAACGGAATGTCCTTGCAGATTGTCTTGATGAGGTTTTTGGCGTATTCGCGTTTCGATACGTGGTTCTGCGGGCAAGGATTTTTGACTATGGGAAGTCCTAGTCTTTTTACCGTTGCGCTTATGTCGTATTCTTCGATGTAAATAAACGGACGGATGAGTTCGACGCCGCTTTTGTCCATATAGGCGGTCGGTGCGAAACAAGAAAAACGTCCTTCGTAGAGCAGGGACATGAGCATTGTTTCCGCAACGTCGTCGGCATTGTGTCCGAGCGCTAGTTTTCCGCCGCCCAGACGGTTTATTTCGCTGTTTAGCGCGCCTCTGCGGAACTTTGCGCACAGAGAGCAGGGATTGCTTTCCTTGCGCGCGTCAAAGACTATTTCCGCTATGTCGGTTTTGACTATGTGTCTTTCGACGCCAAGCGTTTTGCAGTATTCGGACAAAGCGTCGTTTTCGGCTATCGGTGTATCTTTGAACCCCATATCAACCGTGATTGCGGACAAGGTGAATTTTTCGGGAGAGAATTTGCGGTATGCCGCAAGCGCGGACATCAAAAGCACGCTGTCTTTTCCGCCCGAAAGCCCCACGAATATATTGTCGCCGTCCTTTATCATTCCGTAGTCCTGAACTGCGCGACGCATTGCGGACAAAATCTTTTGCATATTTTGAGTATATCAATTTGCGGCGGGTTTGACAACGGTTTGCGCGGTAGTGGGAATTTGCGATAAATCTCCGAAATATAATATATCCGACGGCTATGCCGCGGGAGAGGTTATGACTGAGTCGATTGCGGAGTTTCTTTCATCGGTTGCGGGCGGCAATCCTTATCTTACGCTTTTTCTCATATCCATAGTGCCCGTGGTCGAACTTCGCGGCGCAATTGTACTCATGGGCGGTATGCAGGGCATAAACGAACTTGCGGGAATGCTCTGTTGCGTGGCAGGTTCAACGCTTGCCGTGCTCCCCGTAATTCTGCTTATCCGACCGCTCATACGCAAATTGAAGGCTTCAAGGGCGTTCAGACGGGTGGGCAAGAGCATGGAAACCCATCTCAACGAGCGCGCGAGCAGTGTTCACACCGAAAGCAAGTATAAAGAAGGCAAAATTTCGTCCGAAACCAAAAAGTTTTGGGGCTTGTATGCGTTTGTAGCCGTTCCGCTTCCGATGACGGGCGCGTGGACGGGCGCGGCGATTGGCGGTATTCTTGAAATGACGGTGTGGAAAGCCGCGCTTGCCGTGTTTATGGGCAATGTCACGGCGGCGGGAATACTTACGTTGCTTGTCAAACTGGTGCCCGACGGATTTATGGACTTTTTCCTGTACGGTTTTATAATTCTTGCGGTCGCGGTGTTCTGTTCGGTATACGTTGCGGGTTCGCTGAAACGCCGCAAGACCGGCAAAGCTGAAACGGAAGAAGAGAGCAGTTGAAGCACCCGCCGACCGACGACATAATCGGCTTGGAAAGGCGTTGTCAAAATCGTAGAAAAGTTGCTGAACAATTCTGCAATTTTTTGCAATCCACTAAAAAAGCACCGCTGTTGCGGTGCTTTTGGTTTGTTTTCGGTGTGCGGATTACGCTTTGCCGTTGCAGCCGAGGACGTCCACGATTTTGTGTTTGACAACCGCGCGGACTGCGTCTCTGGCGGGTCCCAGATATTGACGGGGGTCAAAGTGGGAAGGATTGAGAGCAAAGTGTTCTCTGATGGTTGCCGTGACTGCAAGACGAAGGTCGCTGTCGATGTTGATTTTGCAGACTGCCATGCTTGCAGCTTTGCGGAGCATTTCTTCGGGAACACCCTGTGCGCCGGGCATATTTCCGCCGTACTGGTTGATGATTTTCACGTATTCCTGAGGAACGCTGGACGCTCCGTGCAGAACGATGGGGAATCCGGGCAGGCGTTTGCCGACTTCTTCGAGAATGTCGAAACGGAGTTTGGGCTGGCCTTTGAATTTGAATGCGCCGTGAGAGGTGCCGATTGCGATTGCGAGGGAATCAACGCCCGTCTTTTCGACGAATTCCTGAACCTGGTCGGGGTCGGTGTAGCTCGCGTCTTTGGCGTCGACTTTGACTGCGTCTTCGATGCCCGCGAGTTTGCCGAGTTCTGCCTCGACTACGACGCCGTGGTCGTGTGCGTATTCGACAACCTGTTTGGTGATGCTGATGTTTTCGGCGAAGGAGTGCGCGCTTGCGTCAATCATAACGGAAGTGAAACCGCTGTCAACACAGTCTTTGCAGAGTGCGAAGCTGTCGCCGTGGTCAAGGTGCAGAGCAATGGGCAGGCCGCTGGTTTCGACTGCTGCTTCGACCATTTTTTTGAGGTAAACGGTGTTGGCATATTTTCTTGCGCCTGCGGAAACTTGCAGAATGAGAGGGGCGTTTTCCTCGGTAGCGGCTTCGACGATACCTTGGATAATTTCCATATTGTTGACGTTGAATGCTCCGATGGCGTAACCGCCGTCGTATGCCTTCTTGAACATTTCGGTAGTGGTAACCAGTGGCATAACTGTTCCTCCAATTTTTATTGACAATATTATACAACCGCGCGCCGGAAAAGACAACCGTTTGCGTGCGGCAAGTTTAATTGTTTGAAAAATTAGCCGAGGAAAGAGGTTGCAAAACGGGTTGGCGGGGGTATAATAATCGAGGAGGCAAAAGTATGATACACGACGATAGACAACGTATACTTGCAAAAAATCTGGTGAACTATTCCTGCGAAGTCGCAAAAGGCGACAAAGTATGGATTGACGCGGCGGGCTGTGACTCCTCGTTCGTATCCTTGCTCGTGCGCGAGGTTTATGCGGCGGGCGGAATGCCTTTCGTGAACATCCGCGACAACAAAATCCAGCGCGAAATTCTCGCGGGCGCAAGCAACGAAATGCTGGATATTTGGGCGGAACGCGACGCGGCGTTCATGGAAAAGATGGATTGTTACATCGGCGTTCGCGGCGGCGGAAACAGCTATGAACTGAGCGACGTTCCCGAAGAACGCATGCAGGAATACGACAAGCGTTACGCAATCAAAGTCCACCACAATATCCGCGTGAAAAAGACCCGTTGGGTAATTCTGCGTTATCCCACCGAAGGTATGAGTCAGCTTGCCGGAATGAGCACGGAAGCCTTCGAGGACTACTTCTTCAACGTGTGCTGTCTGGACTACAAAAAGATGGACAATTCGATGGAACCGCTTGTTAAACTGATAAATAAGACCGATAAAGTCCGAATTGTGGCAAAAGATACCGATTTGACGTTCTCGATAAAAAACGTCGGAGCGGTGAAGTGCAGCGGTCATTGCAACATTCCCGACGGCGAAGTTTACACCGCGCCCGTGCGCGACAGCGTAAACGGAACGATAGCTTACAACGTGCCGTCAATCGAAAACGGTTTCAAGTTCGAGAACGTGAAACTTACCTTCAAGGACGGCAAAATCGTTGAAGCCACGGCGAACGACTCCAAGAAAGCCAACGCCATATTCGACACCGACGAAGGCGCAAGGTATGTGGGGGAATTCTCGTTCGGACTTAACCCTTATATCGACCGCGCAATAGGCGACATTCTGTTCGACGAAAAGATTTCGGGTTCGATACACTTTACGCCCGGTGCGTGTTACGACGACGCGCCCAACGGAAACGTAAGCGCGGTGCACTGGGATTTGGTGCAGGTGCACACTCCCGAATACGGCGGCGGCGAAATTTATTTCGACGACGTGCTTATCCGCAAAGACGGACGTTTCGTTCTTCCCGAACTCGCGTCCCTCAACCCCGAAAATCTGAAATAGATTTTGCAAAAAATTCAGAAAAGAAATAGACCCGTCAATCGGGTCTATTTGTTTATTTCGGGGTTCTCAGTTCGTTTGAGAATGTAATCAATGCTTACGTTGTAGTAATTTGCAAGTATAAGCAGAGTGTCGGTTGGCGGTATTCTTTCTCCTCGTTCGAATTTCGAAAGTAAGGCTTGTTCTATGCCGGTAGCAACTTGTAGTTGCACTTGTGTCAGGTTGTGTTTTTTTCGTAAATGTTTAAGATTATTTTCCATAGGTCAATGACATTTTGTCATAAAATTTCTTGACAAAATATGACAATGCGTCATAATTATATTGTTCTCACGGGAAAATTTTATAAAGGAGGGTAGTAAAGTGAGAAAAGCAGTAAGTATTGTAATGATTGTGTTGGTATGTTGTTTGTGTTTGGGGCTGGTTGCGTGTGATGGTATCGGTTCCGACGAAAATAAATACATCACCGTGAGCAATGAGCAGTGCAATACGTTTAATTCTGGGGATTCTATTGTTGCAACATTCGAATGCGATATTACAAACAATTCGTCCCAACGATTGAAAGTCAGGATAGAATTGAATGGTACTACAACCAAAATCGGCAAAATTTTTGAAATAAATCCCAATCAAACCCAACATTGTGTCGTTACGTCGAGAGGCACATTGACGCAGGCATTTTTCAATCTGATTGTGTTTAAAAACGATGCCATTTATCTGGTTTATGACACGAATAACAATATGCTTGAACAAGTGCATTCGAAATAATCCGAACTCGGCAAAAGTTTAATGATATTTAACGCTTGTGTTATTATATTTACAGCCCTCCGAGAGGAGGGTTTGTTTTTGTCAAATTTGTGGGTGAATTTGCTTGTCTTTTTTTCATAAACTATGTACAATATATCAACGTAAACGGGCTTTAAATTCGTTTACCCGTAAAACTAATTTGAAAAAACCTTTTGGAGGAATCATATTATGGCAAAAAACGTTAGAGTTGCTATCAACGGCTTCGGCAGAATCGGTCGTCTTGCTTTCAGACAAATGTTCGCAGCACCCGGTTATGAAATCGTCGCAATCAACGACCTCACCGACGCGAAGATGCTTGCTCATCTTCTCAAATACGACAGCGCACAAGGCAGATACGCTCTCGCCGACAAAGTCGAAGCGAAAGACGGTGCTATCGTTGTCGACGGCAAAGAAATCAAAATCTATGCCGAAAAGAACGCCGCAGACCTTCCCTGGAAAGAAATCGGCGTAGACGTCGTGCTCGAATGCACCGGTTTCTACACCTCCAAGGCAAAAGCGCAGGCTCACATCGATGCAGGTGCAAAGAAAGTCGTCATTTCCGCTCCCGCAGGCAACGACCTTCCCACCATCGTTTACAGCGTCAATGAAAAGACCCTCACCAAAGAGGACACCATCATTTCCGCAGCTTCCTGCACCACCAACTGCCTCGCACCTATGGCCGCAACTCTCAACAAACTTGCCCCCATCGAAAGCGGTATCATGAGCACCATTCACGCCTACACCGGTGACCAAATGGTTCTTGACGGACCTCATCGCAAAGGCGACCTCCGTCGTGCTCGTGCAGCAGCAGTGAACATCGTTCCCAACAGCACCGGCGCAGCAAAAGCAATCGGTCTTGTTATCCCCGAACTCAACGGCAAACTCATCGGCTCCGCACAGCGCGTCCCCGTTCCCGCCGGTTCCACCACCATCCTGGTCGCAATCTGCAAAGGCAACGTCACCGTTGAAGACATCAACGCCGCAATGAAAGCCGCACAGTCCGATTCCTTCGGTTACAACGAAGACCAAATCGTTTCCAGCGACATCATCGGTATGACTTACGGTTCTCTGTTCGACGCAACTCAGACCATGGTCAAATACATGCCCGAACTCGATTGCACTCAGGTTCAGGTTGTCAGCTGGTACGACAATGAAAACAGCTACACCAGCCAGATGGTCCGCACCATCAAATACTTCGCAGAGCTGTAAGCCTTCGAACGTAAATCAAATCAAAGCCGATGCGCAAAGCATCGGCTTTTTGTTTGTCCTCTCGTCTTTTTTCGATAGGTGAGATAAACAGGGCAGAGGAATAAAGCGGAGTGAAAAAACAAACGTTGTGACGAAGGCAACGGCTGTAAACAAGTCAAGCCTTGTCGACAAAACATAGGTTGTGAAAAGGTAAAGCAGTGAAAAGGCAAAAAAAACGCCCCGCATCGCGGAACGTTTTGAATTGTTTTTCGCTTATTGGATTTTTTTGAACATTGCGTACATCTCTTCGTAGCCCCAGATTTCGGGAACGGGGTAGAGGGGGTTGCCTTCTTTGAGTGCACGTTTGACCATCGTGGGAATGTCTTCGTCCTTGATTGTCCATCTGCCTTCGATTTTGGTGGGGATGTCCATGTATGCGTTCATGTCGCGGATGGCCTGAATGAAGGCTTTGGCTTTGTCTGCCGTGGTGTTGCCTTTGATGCCGACTGCATCTGCAAGTTCAGCAAGTTTCTTGTATGCCTTTTCGCCGTACGCTTCGATGACGTGGGGAAGAATAACCGCGTTTGCGTGGCCGTGAGGCACTCCGTAGAAGCCGCCGAGGGTGTGTGCCATTGCGTGGACGTAACCGACGTACGCTCTGGTGAATGCCATACCTGCAAGCAGGGACGCTTTCTGCATCTGGTTTCTGGCTTCGAGGTCCTGACCGTTGTCGTAAGCACGTTTTAGATATTTGAAGATAAGCTGGGTTGCTTCGATTGCGTATTTCTTGGTGTTCTTGGTGTTCTCGCTGCCTATGTACGCTTCAACCGCGTGGGTAAGTGCATCCATACCCGTAGTGGAAGTGATGTGTTTGGGAAGACCTACGGTAAGCAGGGGGTCCATAACCGCATAGTGAGGAATGAGAACGGGGTCGTTGATGGGGTATTTCTCGTGGGTTTCGGGATTGGAGATAACCGCCGCGAGAGTTGCTTCGCTGCCCGTACCGGAAGTGGTGGGGATTGCGACCAGCGGAGGAAGTTTTTTCATGACTTTGAGAACGCCTTTCATCTTGGAAATGGGTTTGTTGGGGCGTGCAACGCGAGCGCCGATACCTTTCGCGCAGTCCATTGCCGAACCGCCGCCGAGTGCAATGATGACGTCGCAGTTGTTCTCTTTGTACATTTTGAGACCGTCTTCGATGTTGGTGATGGTGGGGTTGGGGACGACTTTGTCGAAAACGACGACGCCGAGACCTTCAGCCTTGAAACCTTCGACGATGGGGTCTGCCATACCGAGTTTCATAAGCACTTCGTCGGTGACGACCAACGCGCTCTTGAATCCCTTGTTTTTGGCGAATTTAGGCAGTTTTTTGAGGCTGCCTTCACCCGAAATCTGTTCGGGAACACGCCAGGGCAGGAAGCATTCGGCAACATACATTACCTTCTGATAGCATCTGCAATAAAATTTGTACAATGCGTTCATTCTAAATCCTCCGTAAACGACTTAAAATAATATTTATTATTTATTGGTTTACATTTTAACATCATTATATTTAATATGCAAACATTTTGAGAAGTTTTTGCCGAATAGTCGGTTTTGAATTTGCAAAAAAGGTATGTTACAACGCGGCAAATCCGAAACGGTGAAGACAAATACCACCTGTACGGTCGGTTTTTGAAAAGTGGACTGTCGAAGTGCCGTAATACACGCCGTAATCAGAAATTCTGAAAAGTTTTGACAAACAACCGCAAACTTTGCGAAAATTCGCCATAAAAAATCCCGCGGATTGCGGGAAATTTCATTTTTTGTTCTTCTTGTTGGCAAGGAAAGCCGCGTAATCGGCAAGTTCCCTTTTCCCTTCATCACCGAGTGAGCGATAAAGGTGCACCATATCCGTTTCGGTTTCCGAAAGGTTGTTGGTATGCGGGGCGGGATTATCCGTTCTTCCCAAAAGGTAATCGACGGAAGTGTCGAAGTAGTCCGCAATGGATACCAGAATTTCGGGGTTTGGAGAACTGACGTTCTGTTCGTAATTGGACAGAGTAGTGTTGCCGATATTCAAATCGGCAGCCACCGCTTTCTGCATCAGCCCGCGCTTTTCGCGCAACGTTTTCAATCTTTCGGCAAAAGTAATCATATTGATTGGATTGTAAAGCAATGTTTGAGTTTGTTGAATTATTTTCCAAAAAAGCAAAAATAATACATTGACATTCCAAATATATTGGATTATAATCAAATCAACTTGATTAACTTTTCTGTGTGCATAAAGAACGTCGTTCTTTCCGCAAATTACATAATCTAAGCAAAAGTCCCGCGGATTGCGGGATTTTGCTTTGTATGGTAATTTGTTTTGTTGCGATTTTCGGTGCAGTTGACTTATCTGAAAACTTTGAGTACGTTGTGCACCACTTTGCAGTTGAGTTTCTGTTCGTCGACGATTTCGCCGTCCGTTTCGATTTTGCCTCCGTCAAGGCTTTCGATACAAACTTCTTTGGCTCTGTATTCTTCGGTGCAGGGCTGTCCGATGTGTTTGCCTTTCAGGAATTTGAGCAGCATGCCCGGTATCTGACGTTTTTTGATTTCGTTGACGAGTACCACGTCGAGCAGTCCGTCGTCCACGACTGCGTTGGCGCATATGGGCATTCCGCCGCCGATACAGCTGCCGTTGCCTACGCCTATCATAAACACCGTCTTTTCCATTGTTTTGCCGTCGATTGTAAGACGCAGATGATGGAATTTAAGGTGAATGAGCGTATCGATGAGCGAGGCGTAATATTTGGCTTTGCCTTTGAAGGCTTTCATGTTGGCGTAACGCACAAGAACGTCGACGTCCATTCCCGTGCCTGCTACGTTAAGGCAGCGGCGAGTGCCGAGGTCGATATAGTCGACGTAACCGACGTTGCCTTTCAGAATAAGGTCGATTGCGTCCTTGACTTTGGCGGGGTGGTGGCTTGCGCGGATAAAGTCGTTGCCCGTTCCGCAGGCGATTATGCCGAGCGTCACGTTGTCGAAGTTTTCAATGCCGTTAAGGACTTCGTTGAACGAACCGTCGCCGCCCATTACGATGAGTTTCGTGTCGGGTTTTGCGGAAAGTTCGCGGGCGAGTTTCGTTGCGTGTCCTGCGTGAGTTGTATTGTGGACGGTGTACTGCGCGCCGTTGGCTTTGAGTGTTTCTTCGACTATGGCAAGTGCTTTCAGACTTTTACCTTTGCCGCCGATGGGATTGATGATTATATCGTACATAATTGACAAACTCCCCCGAATGTATGGATATTAAGGACATTGTATGATATTGACGATTATATGTCAAGCGGCTTGCAGCAATGCTTTTTTACAAAATATTACAATCCTTTTACGTTTCGTCGTTGACATATCACGCTCACTTTGCTAGAATTGTGCCGCTGTATGGCAAAATGTAGCAAAATGTCACTTAAAAGTAGGATTTTTTCGGAGAAATGCAAATGAAAAGCGCGGGTAAACTGTTTGTAAAATACGTATCCCTGAACGTGCTCGGAATGATAGCTCTTTCAAGCTACATTCTGGCGGATACTTATTTTATAGCGGGCGGCATCGGCGAACTCGGACTTGCCGCGCTCAATTTTGCAATTCCCGCTTTCAGTCTGGTAAACGGCACGGGTCTTATGCTCGGTATGGGCGGCGGGACGCTTTACAGCATTCTGTCGGCGGGGCGTGAAACCGCGCGCGCGAACAGAGTATATACTCAAAGCGTAATCATAGGACTGATAATATCCGTATTATACGCGGTAATCGGCGCTTCGGCGGCGGTGCCTCTTTCTTATCTTTTGGGCGCCGACTCCGAAACGATAGGGCTTACGTCCGAATATCTGCGCACGCTGCTTGCGTTTTCTCCGCTGTTCGTAATGAACAACGTTTTCCTCGGTTTCCTGCGCAACGACAACGCTCCGCGTCTTGCCATGACGGGTATGGTAGTCGGCAGTCTTTCAAACGTTTTGCTGGACTACGTTTTCATATTCCCGTTGGGGCTCGGAATGTTCGGCGCCGCGCTTGCGACCTGTATTGCTCCTTTCATAAGTCTGACCTTTCAGTCCTTTCATTTCTGGCTCAAAAAGAACAACGTCAAGTTCGTGCGCATGCGCTTTTCTGCGCGCGAGGCGGGCAGAACGGTTGCGCTCGGTGTACCCGCGTTGCTCACCGAACTGTCGACGGGCGTCGTTATGCTAGTATTCAACTACATTATGCTTGACCTTGCGGGCAACGTCGGCGTTGCGGCATACGGTGTTACGGCAAACATAGCGATAGTCGTAATCGGCGTTTTTACGGGTATAGCGCAGGGCAGTCAGCCCGTGGAAAGTATGTACTACGGAAAGGGCGACAGGCGCAACCTGCACAAAATTCTGATCTACGCGATAGGAACAGCGGTTGCCGTCGGTGCGGTGGTGTACACCGTATGCGGAATATTTGCCGAAGAAATCGCCGCGCTTTTCAATCGGCAACAGGCGCCCAATCTCACGGAGATAGCGTCGGGCGGTATGAGGCTTTATTTCATAAGTTTCCTGCCAGCGGGGGTCAGCATAATACTGTCGAACTATATGAGTGCGACGGACCAGCCCAGACCGGCTTTTGCGGTAACGTTGACAAGGGGTTGGATAGCAATCATACCGATGGCGTTTCTGATGTCGTCGCTTGCGGGAATGACGGGCGCGTGGCTGTCCTTCGTGGTTGCGGAAACGATAGGACTTATTCTTGCGATAATCTGTATATCCGTGGTGTCGCGCAAAGAAACTTTTTTGTGCTCGGGTGTTCCCGAATACCGCAGGGCGCGTTACACTGCGACCGAGAACGACTAGCGGGCAGAATGCACCGAAAACTTCGATTTCAGGTCTTGTGACAGAAACAGCCATAAAGTGAAAAGAGCGAACACGCGATTTTACGTAAACCGTTTGCAAAATAAACAAATTAAGGACACAAAATAATGCAGAAAAAGCCGTTTTATCAACGAATTTACGCAGATAAAACGGCTTTTTTGTTGTTTTGCGATAGATGTTTGCTGCGGCGCTTACGTAACTTTCTTAATAAATTTGACCCAAAAACGTAAAAGGTTCAGTGCTCCGAAGTGTTCCGAAGGCGGTGCAGTAGGGGTTTGTCGGCTCAGACGTTCTTGCCGGTTTCGTAAGCCTGTTTTCTGAACTTCGCGGAAATTTCTCCCGCCTGCCATGCGCCCGTTCCGAGTATTGCGGGTTTTACGTTGGGATTGTCCAGACAATCGAAGAAGCCGCCGAATTCGTTCACCGTTCTTTTCAGTACCGACGCGTCCGTTTCCGCCGCCGTCGCGATGATGTAATAATCCTTGTTGCCAAGACTTTCGTATGCGGGGCACAGTCTGTCGATAAACGTTTTCATCTGTCCGCACATCGTGTAGAAGTATACGGGTGTTGCAAAGACCACGACGTCGGCGTTCTGCATATCGTCGATAAGGTCGGACATGTCGTCGTTTTGCGAGCATACTCCCGACGACACACAGGCTCCGCAACCCGTGCAGTAACCTATGTTCTTGTCGGCAAGGAATACCTTTTTGACTTTGTTTCCGCTCTCGCGCGCTCCGCGTGCAAATTCTTCGGCAAGAGTGTCGGAGTTGCCGTTTCTTCTGGGGCTCGAAGATATTATAAGTACGTTTTTCATTGTTTCTCCTTATTGATTTTGAGTTGTTGTTCTTTCTGTGCCACGAGTGCTTCGTACGACTCTATTTTTCGGTCAAGTCTGTCAAGCGTGGCACGCATGAGTTCAAGTTTGTGCGCAAGTTTTTCCCGTTCGGATATCAGCAACGCTTTTCGCTGTTCCGTGGTGGAGTTGCCTTGCAAAAACAGCGAAACGTATTCGGATATCACTTCGACGGCAAGTCCAGCATTGCGCATGCACATGACAAATTCCACCCAACCGCAGTCGTAGTCGGTATAGTCACGTATGCCGTTTGCCTTTCTGTTTACGGCGGGGATAAGTCCCCACTTTTCGTAGTAGCGCAGAGTGTCGGTGCTTATGCCGTATTTTTCAGATACTTGTTTTATGGTCATAGTCTATTCGGGAAGAGCGTCGTATTCGGCTTGGGACAGGGGTTCCAGCCACTCGACCGATCCTTTGTCGCGGTTGGTTTCAATCGAGATATGCGACATCGACGAGCATTTGCCGGCGCCGTGCCAATGTTTGACGTTTGCGGGAATTTCCACAACGTCGCCTTTTTGAATTATGCGCGCGGGTTTGCCGTATTCCTGATAGTAACCCTTACCCGCCGTAACCAACAGAATTTGTCCGCCCGGGTGAACGTGCCAGTTGTTTCTTACGCCCGCTTCGAAAGATACGTTGCAGACGGGGCAGTTCAGAGGACTGTCGGGAGATACCAGCCAGGCAAGATGAACGGGTGCGTTGAAACTGTCGCTGTTGAAAATTTCGCCCAAAGGAAAAACGGGCGACAAAGTTGTGTTTTCGACCGATTTGTTTTCCATATTTCGCCTCCTGTCCGTATCATAAACCTTGGAGTGCACTCCAAGTCAAGTTTTTTTTGTTAATTATGTTACGGAGTGGGTCAAGTGTATTGATTTGACATTCAAAAAATGGTAGAATTTTTATAAATTGCGGGAGTCAGACTCTCGGTGCAATTCAGGGGGAATTTATGAAAGTTTTGTTCAAGGGAGGAACGGTGGTCGACGGCAGCGGAAAAGCGCCTTTCAAGGGCGATTTGCTTGTCGAAAACGATACCATTGTTTCGGTTGCACCGACTTTGGACGTTCAAGCGGACAGAGTCGTGGATTGCAAAGGGCTTATCGTTGCGCCGGGATTTATCGACGCACATTCTCACAACGATTTCTTTTATGATTACGAAGACGCCGAAAAGTTTTATTCGCCTTTCGTGCGGCAGGGCATAACCACGCAGATAACGGGCAACTGCGGATTTTCTCCGTTCGGCGTGGAGATCGACAGCAAGTTCAAGGACAAAGTCGGCGGCGGTCTTTTCAAAGCCGTAAACCCAGGGTCTTTTGCCGAATTCGTTGAAAGTGCAAAAGGCAATCTGTACGTCAACGTTGTTCCGCTTATCGGTCACGGCACAACCCGTATCAGCGTTTCGGGATATTCTCCCGCTCCGCTTACTGCCGAACAAATCAAACGCGAAACCGCGCTAGTCGACGAAGCCATGCAGGGTGGTGCTTTCGGAGGTTCGTTCGGGTTTATGTACGAACCGGGCATGTACGCGAAGCGCGACGAACTCGTGGAATTTGCAAAACGCATAGCGGCGTACGACGGTATTCTGACCGTACACCCGCGCGCATGTTCGAAGGTCGCTCTCGGATATCCGCTCATTTCGCGTCCGCATATCGAACTCGCGCTCGACGAGGTAGTGGACATAATGTTGGAGTCCGGGGTGCGCACCGAGTATTCGCATCTCATTTTCGTCGGCGAAACGTCGTGGAAGAGTCTTGACCCCATGCTTGAAAAGTTCCACAAACTCAACGCGCAGGGACACAGCATAGCTTACGACAACTATTCTTTCCTTTACGGCGCGTCCGTCATAACGGTGGTGTTGCCGCCATGGTATCTGGCTTTGCCCGAAAAGGACAGAAAAAAGCCTTTCAACATGTTCCGTCTGAAACTCATGACCAACCTTACGAAGAAGATACTCGGGTTGGACTTTTCGGACTTCATCGTGGCGTACATTTCGCCCGAACACAAATGCTACGAAGGCAAGACGGTTTCGCAGTGTGCGCGCGAAGAAGGACTTGACGACTTCGAAATGTACATTAAACTGGTCGATTTGAGCAAAGGACAGGGAAGGTTGTATCTTGGCAAGTACTACAACGACAAGATAATCGAAAGACTTATGAAGGACGATTTGTCCGTGTTTATGACGGATGCGTGGGTGGAAGAAGCAGGTACGCAGAACGGTGCGGCGTATCAGGGTTTTCCGTATTTCTTCAAGCGCGCAAAAGATTGCGATATTCCCGTAGAACAGGTCGTCCACAAGATGACGGGCAAAACCGCCGAAAGGTTCGGCATCAAAAAACGCGGGCTGATTGCGGAAGGCAATTTTGCCGATATTACGGTCTTCGATTTCGATGCAATCGAGGTCAATCCCGATGTCCCCGATTTCACGCCCAAAGGCATCGAATACGTTATGGTCAACGGATGTTTTGCAGTTGACAACGGCAATTATTCGCCCGTTAAAGCGGGACGTGTAGTTTTGAAAAAATAGTTTTCGCGAAGGGAGGAAAACGTGAAAGACAAAATCAAAAATCTTTTGCTGACCATGAAATCGATGTGGAACAAGCCCCTCGAAGGCAGATACCTCACGATTAAAGAAGTCGGAGCATTCGGGCTTTACGCGCTTGGCAACAGCTGGATGTATAACGCTGTCACCATGTATGTGGTTACAATCACATTCATACCGTATTATTACGGCATACCGGCGCTGCACGGATATCTTATTCTTATTTTGGGTAACCTGCTCAATATGATATTGCAGCCGCTTATCGGCACTGCAATGGAAAGACGTAAAACCAAGTGGGGCAGATATAAACCGTATATCCTTTTCAGCTTGCCGCTTATTGCGTTTTTTACAATGCTTGCCATGTGGATACCGCAGTATCAGGGCGAAACAACCAGAATAATTTACGCATACATAAGTTGTACGCCGGTTATCGCCATTTCCACGTTTGCGAATAACATGTATCAGACGATGCCAAACGTAATTACGCCCAATTCTCAGGAGCGTGCGGATATAATGACTCCCGTTGGATTGCTTGTGGGCGCGGCACCGTCTATCATGCAGCTTATTGTCGGCCCCATGCGTGCAGCTTTCAAAGCCGAAGGGCAGGAGTTCATGGCAATGCGCATTCTCGGTCTTGTCAGCGTTGTGGTCGGTTCGCTTTGTGTACTGTTTATCATAAAAGTCAAGGAACGCGTTTATGAACTTGAAAGCGAAACCGCAAGGGAAGAAAAAGTTAATTTATTCACCGCTACGAATATGCTGATACACAATAAACCGCTCATAATTCTTGCGATAGCGTTGGTGCTCGGGTCGTTGCGTGAATTCTGGAAACAGTATCTGCAAATTATGGTGCAGATAAAGTTCGACGAAGTCATCGATACCGCGTTGAACATTTCCGGCGTTCCGCTTACCATAATAGGTTTTGCGAGCACGGTCGCAATGTTGTTGCTTCCGCTCGTTACGAGAAAAATGAGCAAGCACCATATCGTTATCTTGTTCAGCGCGCTGGGACTTGTTTCGATGACAATTTTGAGTGCAGTAGGCTTCGAACGGTTCCCTGTGGGTACGGTGTCGGCTGTTGTGCTTACGATACTGATGTTTTTGGCGTCGCTCAATCCGACTTATCTTCTTATTCCCGTAATGCTCGGTGAAATTGCCGACTATCAGCAGGCGAAAACAGGGAAACGATTGGAAGGGCATTTGCAGAATTATCTGTTCACGTTACCGCTTTTGGCTTCGCAGGTGTTTATGCTTATCGGCTGGTACTGGCAGCAGTCCATAGGTTTCGAGCCAAACGATTATTACGATGATACGCTGATTTCTTATACGCCCGAACAACAGGCAATAGCGTCAGAATGGTTTGACGCCGTGTTCATAATTTCAGCCGTTAGTATGGCGTTGCTTATTATCGTCTTGCTGTTCTATCCGCTCACCAAAAAGAAACACACCGAGATTGCCGAAATGTTGAAAGCACAAAGCGTCAACCTTAACGACGGAAACGAACTAGTTCTTGTTTCGGCGGGGGAAGGCGGAGAGCTTGTCGAAGTTGCCGACGCAGAAAGTGCGGTAACGATAGACGACGGAGAGAACGGCGTTTTGCCCGCCGATTATGACAAAGAAAACCCTGATTTCCCGACAGTGGAAGACGAGAGAACGGACGACGGAGAAGGGACGTCTGCTTAAAAAAGGCGCGAAGCCTCATTGATAAACAATAAAATACAAGAAACTGAAAAGCCGTTTTGCTTGTTATCGAATATCACTTGCAAAACGGCTTTTTGTATATGTAATTTTGTGTCTGATTATTTGACGATTGGTTCTTTGAAATAAATGTTGACGTTGTTGAAAGTAATAATCAGAGTATACTCCGAACTGCCGTCGGCGTATTCGGTTATGCCGACCGAGGCGCGCCCCTGAACAGTGCCGCCCGCAAGACGGATTATGTAAAGTGCGTCTTTATGTGAAATGGTTTTTTCTTCCTCGTAGGCGAATTTCCATTCTTCACCGCTAATGTTGTTCTTGATTACAATCTGTCTGTCGGAAACTTTACAGGATACGTTGGCGACTTTTGCGTTCGGGAAAATATCTTGATTTTCGGCGGAGCAGTAGATTATTTCTCCCGTTTTGCCGCTTTGAATGTTGTTGAAAGCCCACGAATGTCCCGTTATCGAAATCACTTTGTCGTTGCAGGCGCAGAGTATTCCGCCCGTGAAAACAACGGCAACCAACAACAGAACAGTCAAAACAATACTTTTTTTCATTTCGATTCCTTCTTGAGTATGTTCATACATTATATGAACTTGCGCATTTGGTGTCAAGCCGATTGAGCATGTCTATATTTGTGAAAAAAAGTAAAGTAGAATGTCGGGAAAAAGCAAAAAAATGATCAAGAAACGGCAGAGAAGAAAGCCTAGTCCACGGTTTTCTTTTTTTGCTTTCTCGTATAAATTTTGATTTCCCCCTGATGTGAAAAGAATTTGATTGTTTTTGAGGAAGAGTTTTTGCGATATTTAGATGGAGAACAGCCCTCCATACGTTTGAATGCATATACCATATCTTCGCAACTCCCAAAGCCGCAACTGGACGCGATTATGCTGGTGTTTGCGTCGCTGTGTTCAAGGAGATACTTTGCCTGAACTATGCGCTTTTCAGTGATTATCCGGTGAATTGTTTTGCCGTACTGTTCCTTGAACATTTTTTGAAGATAGACGTCGGAAACTCCAACATTATTTGCAATTTCTTTTACTGTCAGTTTTCTCAGAAAGTTCGAGTTGATGTAAGTCATTGCAGAGTCGACGTAAATTATGCCAGTTTTTTTGTAACCCACGGGGGAGGAGCAGTGAGCGATGTCAAGGAAAAGCTTGTTCGTAAGAAGTGCGATATCCAGCGCACGTTCTACGGCGTTCTGTTCTTCTGTTTTTCTAAGTATTTCACGCATGGTGTTGAGTATATTGTTGTTGTCAACGAAAATGTAAAAGTCCTGGTCGGCAGTCATTATTTTTTTAAGCTGAGGAGAAATCGAATACAGGTTTTTAAGAGGTACGGTGAACCTTTTGAGAAGTTGTGACGACCTAATTTCTTCGGCTATAAAACATTTTGAAGGGAGAAATTCAAGGTTGAGAATTTTAGTGGAGTCGTAAAGGTTGGCAAGTTGGTGGTAATATCCATTGTTTATGAGGATAAAGCAGTTGTTGCCGACCGTTACCGTTTCGGTGGTTTTGGAAACTTTGTCTTTTTTGTATACGAAATCGAACTGACCGTTTTCGCAGTACATAATTTCGTACTGCGGGTGTGTGTGAAAATCCATTGTAAAGTTGGAGTCGAATGTTTCCGAATACCAATTCTTGAGCGACAGATAATCGTCACCCGAATCTTTGAATCTTGGGTATATTTCCTGATTATTCTGATTGATATTATTCATATTTTCAATATAACATCAAAAAATAATGTTGTCAATTTAGTAAAATTTTGTTTTTATTTTTTCAGATGTGATATAAAAATACATAACTAAAAGTGCCAAATCGTATTGAAATGGCATAACCCAAATGATACGATAAGCAAAAATAAGGGATACAGGGGGGTAAAATGAAAAAATTTTTATTGCCGTTTGTTATACTGTGCGTCGTTTGTCTTTCGACTTTCACCGCTTGTAACGACAATACCTCGAATAAGTCCGAAACTCCGGACGAACCGATTGTGGCGGAGAACAATTTTTACACCAATCCTATTTTTCCCATTGTAGACGGAGAAAAGAAGTCCACTTATCAGGCGGACCCCTACATTGTTCGCGATGAGGACGGTACTTATTATATGTACTGCACTCAGACAGACGTTTACACTCCGGAAATAGCATTCAAAAGAGGACCTATATGGAAGTCAGTGGACATGCACAGCTGGGAATATGTTGGCGACGTATTTGAAAACTATGTTCCCGACTGGGGGACCAACGGTGCTGGCGTATGGGCACCAACCGTTTGCAAAGTAGGAGACAAATGGAATTTCTATTATTCTCTGTCCACAGGTGGTGACTCCAATCCCGGCATAGGCGTTGCAACTGCACCCACACCTTACGGACCGTGGACTCATTACGGAAAACTTTTCAACAGCGAGGAAATAGGAGTTATCAACTCCATTGATCCTCACGTATTCTACGATGAAGGTAATCTTTATATGGTGTTCGGTTCCTTCGGCGGTTTGATTACGCTTATCGAACTCACCGACGACGGACTCGGACTCAAAGGCGGACTGAATTATCAAAAAGAACACAAAGTCGCGCTTGCTGGTTTTGAGATTTTCAACAACGATAACTACGAAGCCAGCATTATTCTCAAAAAAGACGGATACTACTATCTTTTCCTTTCAACAGGTACATGTCTGAGCGGCAAAAACTCTACCTATCACGTGGTTGTTGCGCGCTCACAATCGCTCACCGGACCTTATCTCGATTCAAACGGAAGAGACATGTTCGGACCCAACAGGGGCGACCCCGTGGTCGTGCCTTCTTTGAGCGGTGCCATGGGAACGGGGCACTGTGCAGTTATTCAGGACGATTTGGGTGAATATTGGATGCTATATCACGGATATGACACCACGGCAGTTGCCGAGCCCAGAGTTCTTTATCTCGACAAATTGCTTTGGAACGAAACGACTGGTATGCCGTACGTTAAGGACACCGTTGCAAGCAACGGAGTCGAACTTCCCGGACCTTATATCAACAGTCTGGAAAAATAACGGAGAAAATTATGAAAAAACTAATGATGTCCATTGCTGTGGCAATGCTCGTCGTAATCGCAGCGATTGCTTTATTCGGCTGCAATCCCCCCGGTAATCCCGAAGGGGGAAACCCAGACGGCGGACAGACGCCCGAAAGAGAGTATACCAACGAAGTTTATTCCAATCCGTTGAGGTTTTACAAGCAAGACGGTTCCGAATATCAAGTTACCGTTGCAGATCCCGACGTATACAGGGACGATGAAAGCGGATACTTCTATATGTATTGCACCAATACCTATTGCGAAATGGGCGACAAAGGTATGCAGTATGACAGAGGTCCTATTTTCAGAAGCAAAAACCTTGTGGATTGGACGTGGGTAGGAAGCGTATTTGACGGGCACCCCAACGCGCTCGACTGGCATGACAAGAACGCAGGCGTGTGGGCTCCCGCAATAATAAAGGTCGGAGATACGTACAACTATTATTATTCCTTATCTTTGTGGGGGGACCCAAACCCCGGTATAGGTGTTGCGACGGCTCCCACGCCGTACGGTCCGTGGACACACTACGGCAAACTGCTTGACCAGGAAATGACCGGCGTTCGCAACGGCATAGACCCGTTTCCGTTTTATGACGGTGAACAACTTTATATGGTGTGGGGCAGTTTTTACGGTATTGCCGCAACTCTTCTTACCGACGACGGTACTGAGCTCTTTTACGGCGACCAGGTTAAAGACCACATTTACTACCTTATCGACGACAACACCGGAGGCGAAGGTATGAATGTCGACATCAATTATGAGGGTAGTTATATTATCAGGCACAATGGAAAACTCTATTATTTCGGTTCCCAAGGAACATGCCTTGCATCTACCGACTCAACATATAAAGTAAGGGTCGGAGTTGCCGACAGCTTTCTCGAAAAGTTTACTACACACGACGGCATAACTCTCGATAAGGAACCTTACGGAGAAGAAGTCATTTCTCCGAGCGACAAAGTCGTGGGTGTCGGGCACAATACCGTCGTTCAGGACTTTGCGGGTGATTACTGGTTGTTCTACCACGGATACGACGTGTACGGCGAACGTCCGAGCGAAAGAATCGTATTTATGGATAAGTTGCTCTGGGACGAGAACGGAATGCCGTACGTAGAAGGGAGAGAAGCCTCGATAGGCGAAGAAAAATTAGGTCCTACCATAGTTAAATTCTGATATACAAGGAGGAAAAATTATGAAGAAAAAGCTGATTGTCCTTTTCATGGTTTTGTCGATGTTGGTTGCCGTACTTGTGGGGTGTAACAACAATTCCGACAACAGAAAACCCCTGGAAGGCGACGGTGACATCGTTTACGACGAAAACGGAAACGTAGTGTATGACAATATCAATCTGAAAATGTGGAGTGTTACAACAGGTGACGACGCAAACACGCAGGACCAGATTGTGGCAGAGTTCAACAGAATGTACGAAGGTCTTATTCACGTAACCGTCGAACACTATTCCAGATACGATCTTGAAACTCTTCTCAGCAATACAATGCAGTTTGACAAGAAGAACGCGCCCGATATGCTGTTCAATCACGGTTCGAGAGTCACGGAATACAACGACAGAGGCTGGTTGCAGGAAGTGGATTTCTTCTTCGGCAAGAGCGGAGCTTCTTTCGATAAGGACGACTATGTGGATTCTTTGCTTGAAAGCGTGACTATCGGCGGTACGGTATACGGCGTTCCCATTGACTGCCATTCAGCAGTTATCTGCATAAGAAAAGATATCCTCGACAAAAACGGATTGCCCGTTCCGACCAACTATCAGGAACTCTGCGAAGTTGCAGACAGAGCGGCACAACTCGCGGCTGAAAACAATCTCTGGATAAGAGGCGAGAACTCCGAAGGTTATTCCGCAACCGAATGGAGAAAAGCGTCCACGGCAGAACCCTACACAGCATTCCCTATTTCCTATGGCGATATGTGGGTGCATGAATTCGTGGACTACACCGCAGCAGTACAGAACGGCGGAAAAATCGTAGATGCGGAAGGTATGCCTGCATGGAATACGCAGGAAACCGCAAACGGTTTACAGGTTTTGCGTGACTGGATTTTCCCGAGTGCAACTTCCACCAACAAGAGCGCACTCAGCAAGGATTACGGTTCTTCATACGACGTAGGTGACGCACCTTTCAACAGCGGCAAATGCATTTTCAAACTTCAAGGTCCTTGGATGTGGCAGAAAGAATTGCAGACTTTTGACCAGATGCTGGCAAAAGACGGCGGCTCTTCCAATATCATTACGCGTTCTCTTTCGGGAATGTTCGCAAAAGATTCTGACAAAGATTATGCCTCCCTCATCAAGGGCGAAGGTCATGCAATTACGCTTATGAGCACTGTTTCCAGCTATACCAAAGCGGCGGCGGCAACCGTGTTTATGGAATACATGGCGAACTATTCCGGTATCGAATGGGCAAAACGCGGACACCTGCCCGCTGTGCGTTCGGTTGCGCTGTCCGAAGAATATCGCAATGACCCTGCTTACGAATCGTATATCAAGTATTGGGGAACTCCCGAAGACTATGTCGTCGTTCCTCCTACAAAATACTATTCTTACGTCGACACTTACTTCAAGACCGTAGCGCAGAAATCCATTGCAAATTCTTATAAAAACACAAGCATCAAGTCCATACTCGACGAAGAATATAAGAGCTGTATAGACTACATCAAATTGTACGCCTGAGTTGCCTTCGGAGGATAAGCCATGAAAAAGATGGTTGAAATCAGGCAATTCGCACAAACGCGGGAGAAAAGGAAAAGTCTGGCAAGAAAATCCTTGTCGGTGGGAACTTTTCTAGGTCCTTACGCAGTGAGTTTCGCGATGTTCTTCGTGTTTCCTCTGGTGTTCGGCATAATTATGTCGTTTTCAAAATTTACGCCGATGTCGTTTATGCCGGAGGAAACGGGGACACTCGAGAACTTTGCCGTGCTTTTCGGTGACAACTCAATAGCCGAAGACTTCTGGAATGCTGTATGGACGACAATCAAATTCTCTGCATGTATTGTGCCGCTGTCAATGGTTATCCCTCTGGGGTTGGCGTTGCTTACCAATCTCAAACCCCCGGGATATAAATTGTTCAGAGCAATGATTTATGTCCCGGGGATCTTCCCCTTGACGGCGACGGGTCTCATCCTGATGCGTATGTTTGACGCGCATTATGGATGGGTAAACAACGTTTTCGGTTTGTCGGTGGATTGGTTCGGCAGTGTTGTCGCATGCTGGTTCATGATAGGTTTCCTCTGCATCTGGTGCGGCATCGGCGGCAACTATATCATTATGTCCGCGGGACTCGAAAACGTGGACAAAACGCTTTACGAAGCGGCAAAAATAGACGGTTGCAACAGCTGGAAACGCTTTTTGCACGTTACGCTACCGGGAATCAGACCTCAGCTTTTCCTTACGCTGTTCACAACCCTTATAGGCTATATGAACATCTACGGGCAGATATTCATACTCGGAAGCAACAACCCGGATTTGGATTCCATGAAATCGGCAGTCTACCGAATTCAGGATTTGCTTGCCGGTTCCAATCCCAGAGCTTTCGGGTATGCCGCCGCAATGGGAATTTTGCTGGGATTAATCATCATCGTCATTGCCATCGTGCAACTGATTGTAACCAGAGACAGAAAGGGGGGTACCAAACATGCTGAAGGGTTTAGGCAGTGGAAAGAAAGCAAGTAAAACCGTGGCTTTCGTGGTCCTTACAGTCGTGTCCGTCCTCATGATTATCCCTCTGATATGGGGTGTCGCGGGTTCTTTCAGGACCAGCAGCGACGTTCTTGCAAATCCCGAGAAATTTTTCCCGTCGAACTGGGATGCGTTCACGTTCGACGGTTATTCCGAACTGTTCTCAAAAGCGGAGTTCGACAGCAGCAGACCAAACGAATGGTATCCGATATGGAACTGGCTGTTCAACTCGCTGATTGTGGCTCTGGGCGGAACGCTTTTATATTTGGTCATTGCAGCATTTGCCGCGTATGCGTTTGTCTTTCTCGACTTCAAATACGCGAACAAAATCTTTTATTTTCTCATTTGCACGATGACCATTCCGGGGATTGTTTCAACGACGCCGCAGTTAATCAATATGAATCTTCTCGGTGCTTACAAGTCGCTTGCGGGGTTGATACTTCCTTCGCTAGGCGGGGTTTACGGCGTGTTTCTTATACGTCAGTTTTTCCTCGGAATACCCAAGGATCTCATCGAGAACGCAAGAATAGACGGCGCGGGAAATATGAAAATATTTTTCAAAATCGTTCTGCCGCTTGGCAAATCCGCATTGTTCGTGCAGGGATTGTTCGGATTTATGGCGGCGTGGAACGATGTTCAGTGGGCACAGCTGATTATCGGCAATGCTCCGAGAAGCACATGGACGCTTGCATACGGACTTAAAGTAATATCCGACCAGAGCGAGGCATACGAGTCCATGACCCTTGCTCTTGCGAGCGCAGTCATTGCAATGATACCGATATTCATCGTTTATCTCATTGCACAAAGCAAAATCATCGAAGGCGTGGCAAACACGGGTATAAAACGCTAGGAGATATTATGAGCGAAAATCTGATGTCGAAAGAAGAAGCCAAAAAGTTTCTCAAAGAAAACAACAACAGACTCGTCGACGAAAGTCTTACTTCCTTTGTCGAACTCCAGAACGTCAACAAAATTTATCCGAACGGTGTTCAGGCGGTTTACGACTTCAACCTTAAAGTCGACAAGCACGATTTCGTTGCTTTGGTCGGACCCAGCGGTTGCGGGAAGAGTACGACGCTCAGAATGATTGCGGGACTTGAAGATATTTCGAGCGGTTCGCTGTACATCAACAAGACTTACAGCAATTTTTTGCAGAGCAAAGACCGCAACATCGCAATGGTATTTCAAAGTTATGCACTTTATCCTCAGATGACGGTATACGACAACATCGCTTTCGGACTTAAAATCAGAAAACTGCCGAAAGACGAAATCAAAGAACGCGTCTACAAAGCCGCGGACATTCTCGATCTCGGGGAGTTGCTTGACAGAAAACCCAAGGAGCTATCGGGCGGACAAATGCAAAGAGTCGCGCTCGGACGCGCGATTGTCAGGGACACCGACATATTCTTGATGGACGAACCTCTTTCCAATCTCGACGCAAAACTGCGAGTGCAGATGAGGTCGGAAATTATCCGCATCCACAAGGAAGTCGGGGCGACGACGATTTACGTAACGCATGACCAGACCGAAGCCATGACAATGGCAAATGTCATTGTCGTTATGAACAAAGGCTTTATTCAACAGGTCGGAAAAGCAATCGACGTTTACGAAAAGCCCAACAACCTGTTTGTAGCGACATTCATCGGCAGTCCCGCCATGAATATTATAGATGCCGAATACGGTGACGGAAAACTCGTCCTCGAAAACGGCGTGACGGTTACGCTTCCCAACGGTTTTGCCGAACGGTACAAGGCTTTTGTTCAAGAGAGAATAGCCGAGATAGAAAAGACGATAGAAAATGCGGACAGCATTTCGGGAGAAGCAATAGCCAAAATGCGTGCCGCACAGATTTACAGAAAAGAAGAAAAGAAAATCGTCGCAGAGAAGAAAATATTTCTTTCCGCATGGATTTCTAAATTCAAAAAACTGTTGCGCAAGAAATCGGAAGTTCTGGCTGAAGAAAAAGCAAAGAAAGACGCGCTTGTTGCCGAACTCGAATCGATGGCGGAGCATTACCGTTCCGTGTCCGAAGGCGGCAAAGTAAAAGTGGGCATTCGTCCCGAACACGTCTACATTGCCGACAGCGTCAAGGTTGGGGAGACATATTCTCCCGAATTTGAGGCAAATGTGTCGCTCGTTGAGTTGCTGGGCAGTGAAAACATACTCCATTTTGATCTGTTCGGTACCGATTTTCAGGTGAAAACTCCGCAAATGGGAGCGATCACCGGCGAAGAGAAAAAAGTGGTTATCGACATCGGCAAAATGCACATTTTTGATGTCGAAAGCGGACTTGCAATCAGATAAACAACAAGGAGGAAAATTTATGGGCAACAAAAGAAAAACGCTGTTTATTGCTTTAATAGCGGTTCTTATGTGCGTGTGTTTCGTGCTTGCGGCTTGTAATCCGGGCTCTCAGAATAACACGACGGACACCCCCGATTATGAAGGACCTTACGAAATAAGACTTACAGCTATCGGATCAACCACAATTAAAGCGGGACAAACCGTTCAACTGCGCTCTTCAGTTACGGGTACTACCAGTAAGGACGTAACATATACGTCCAGCGATCTTGCCATTGCCACCGTCAACGAAAAGGGACTTGTCACGGGACTCAAAGCCGGCACCGCAACAATTACTGCGGCATTGGTCATCGAACCCAAGTGCAAGAAGTCGATTGTCATTACGGTCGAGCAGGCGGTTGCGCCGACAAGCATTTCGATTGCGGCAACCGAGAGCGTACAGTGGGTCGGACAGACTCTCCAATTGGATGCAACGATTGAACCGACAGACGCGTATGCCATTCTCAACTGGACGTCAGACAACGAGGAAGTGGCCACCGTTGACGAAAACGGTCTTGTTACTTTCCTTTCGGAAGGCGAAGTCACGGTCACTGCAACGTCCGATATGGACAGCTCGGTCAGCGCAAACGTGGCTTTCACCGTCAAACGCGGATTTTTCCGCAACGATCTCGGTTCTCCTTACTGGGACATCAGTGCACAGAGGGATGACGTCAATCCTCACGTAAGCCTCGAAATCGACGCAAGCAAAGCGGGCTATCATTCTCTGTATCTCGCCAACGTCAGTGACACCCGTTACTATGCGGAAGGCTATTTCGAAATCAAGGAACAGGTCACTGCATGGGTATGGCAGGGCATAGGTATAGGCAGCGGACTCAGCGATACTTCCACCAGATACGGAATGTTTTCGCCCAGGGTTGACGGACAAGGCAACGATTACAACAAGTTCATTGTAAAAGATCTGCCCAACGAAACTTGGCCCGCGATCACCACCCGTTCCCAGATCTGGGGTGAAAACGGACTTGATCAGGTTGACTGGAAGTCGGGCAAAGTCAAATTCGGGCTTTTGAGAGACAACAACAAGTATTACTACCTTGTGAACGACATTCTAATGTACGTTGACGAAACGACTGTTTACGAAGATATTGCAACAATGCCCATATTTGTCGCAATCGATGTCAATGTCGAAGTGACGGATTATTCGGTCATAACGGACGATGCGGAACTCGACAGCATGCTTGCGACTCCCCAGTTCCAGCAAAAGCTGTATGCTTCCAATGACGAAATTGTTGACATAACTGACGGCGTCTACACTTTCAAAAGCAACAACGTGCTTTCCAAAGACAATAAAGCGAAGAGCATAGGCGACAACGCAAAACTCGTGGGTGATTTCGAAGTCGAGTTCGACATCGATTCCATGCTTTGCAATTCGGCACACAACAGTGCCTTTACGGGACTTTCTCTCAACCTTTCCCGCTATGAGTCGGCGGACAACGTCGAAACGTTCATATTCGGAACGTCGGCAAATCAGAGCGGAGCAACCGGTGTTGCTGGTATGTATAGCTGGAATTATCAGGTGTCTTTCGAAAATCCTGCCGCACCTTACTATTGGCTTGAAAGCACCAGTGCAGTCGAAAATCCGAGCGGCAAACATCACATCAAGGTTACAAGAACGATTGTAGACAACATCGCAACGTTCAGAATGTTCATCGACGGCACGGAAGTCGTTTTCGACAAACTGAACAATCAGTGGGCAACAATGACAAGCAAGTACACGGGTGCCTATATCCTGTGGATTGCGGGTGAATACGCTTCCGGACAAATCAGCAACCTGCAAATCAGATCTGGTTTGTGAGAAAAAGATAAAATTTTGAGGAGGTTATTATGAGAAAAGTTTCGTTCATCGCGGTGTTCGTGCTGTTGGTAACTATGTGCGCGATGGTGTTTGTAAGCTGCAACGACAATACGGACACCACCGTTTCGGTTTCCATCAGCGACAAGAGCGTCACCGAAATTTACGAAGGGCAGACTTTGCAGCTTGCAGCAACAAAGAATCCGCCGACCACGGAGGTTGTGTGGAGTTCTTCCGACACGGCAGTGGCAACGGTATCGGCCGACGGACTTGTGACGGGCATTGCCGCAGGCACTGCCAAAATCAGCGTCAGCGTGGGTACGGAGGAAAAGGATAGCGTTCAGATTACCGTCAAAGCTTATACGGTAGACATAAACGACGAAGCAGAAGCAACACTCTATCCCACCAGAACATTACAACTCACTGCGACAAAAAATCCTGCCGACGCAGTCATCACGTGGACGTCTTCCAACGACGAAGTAGCCACAGTTGACGCACAAGGACTTGTAACGGGGGTCGCAGCAGGCACCGCCGTCATTACCGCGACTTGCGGAAATGCACAGGACAACATCACCATAACCGTCAAAGACACGATCGTCGACACCACGGTGAACGCGGATAAGTTCGATATGTCTCAGATTTATCAGGACGAACCCGTGCTCAAAGGCAGCGAAAATTCTTTCGCGATGTTCAAAGGTGAAGCGTCTGTTTACTACGTCGCAAGTGCAACTGCAAAAATCACGGGCACATCAACCGCAGACACTTGGTCCAGAGTAGGCATCTCTCACTACAACGGGGATAAATACTACGGCTTGCAACTTTCCCCCGGTCCCGATTTCAACGCACGTAAAACCGTTACCATGATAATCAATGCGGCAGGCGAAGTGGAATGGGGCAACGTAACCGACCGTTCTCAGGTATGGAATCAGCACAATCTTTCCGCAATCGACTTCTCCGACGTTAAGCTTACCACGGTTCGCTGCGGCAACGAATTCTATGCATTCATCAACGACGAGCTTTACTATTACGAAGCCGGTCTCGAAGGTTTTGATAACGTAAACACCGTTCCCGTACTCAACATGGGAAGCTGCAATGCTGAATTCAGCAACATGCAAGTATCCTACGGACAGGAAAAAGTAGAAGAGTATCTTGCAACCGCCGACAACTCTGATTTCTATGCGTCTTCTGACAAAGTAATAATCGGCGACGACGGAACCATCAAATTTACGGGTGCAAGCGACCAGACCTCTCCTCTCAATGGAAAAGACCACGCAGCAAAACATATCGGTGCAAAAGGACTTCTCCCCGCTGATATCGAAAGCAGTATTTCCTTCGATCTCACCATCGATTATGTTGGCAGCCGTGATGCGCTTCCCGCACTTGCAGTCACTATGAACAGATACGACGGAACGTATGCCGAAGCACGTTCTTTGGTAATCGGACAGTATCAGGCAGGCTGGACGGGTTGGAATTCCAACGGCGACCTCAACGCAGGTATAGGTGTTCCTCACGATTATCAGCTTTACGGTGAAGCCGCACGACTTGAAGAAGGCTCCACCTACAAAGTCACCGTTACCCGTCTTATGACGGATACGGGTCAGGACAACAAACTTACCGTTCAAGATTCGGAAGGCAACGTACTTTTCGAAGGAACGTGGGGTTGGAACAATGACGGTTACACCGGAAGATCGGCGGTAAGCTTTATGTGCCGCGATATGGATTGCACCGTCAGCAATATCGTCTTTGCGTAAGACGCAGTAGCAAATCATCAACAGGCGTTATGGGGAGGATATATCCTCCCCGACGCCGGACGGCAAAGGATATATGTCAATAGTATTTTCAAAGGACAGAGGGTTATTTCATTTATTCAACGGCGAGTTTTCGTACTTCGTGCAAATTCACGGCAGCGGTATGCTTATGTGTCCGTATTTCGGTGCGTATGTGGAAGACATCGACCCCGAACATATTAATGCAATCGGTGGAGAAGACTGGTTTTCCAACTACTATGATCATACGGACGGGACGGAGAAGCGTTACGACAATTTGTACATGAACGCGTCGCCTATGTTGTTTCCGTCAAGCAGGGCGGCAGACGTAAGACCTTCGGCGGCGGCAATCGAAGGAATGCCCAACAACAAATTGGACTTTCGTTACGTTTCGCACCGCATATACAAAGGCAAACCGAAATTCGACTGTCTGCCTTACGTGCGCGACGAGCTCAACGAGGCAGAAACGCTGGAAATCACGGTGCGTGATTTTTCCAAAGACATCGAAGTAATATTGTCCTTGTCTGTCTTCGAAAAATACAACGCTGTCATACGCAATACCGTTTTCCTAAACAAAACGGGAAAAGCGATATGGCTGAAAAGAGCAATGAGTGTAACACAGGATTTCCCGCGGGCGGACTTCGATATAATTCATTTTCCCGGGGAATGGTTGTTCGAACGTCAGTTCCGCAGAGAAACGCTCGCCGAAGGAACGAAAGTCGTGGCATCGTCATCGGGACGAAGTTCTCACGAGCACAATCCTTTTGTTATGTTGGCGGACAAGGATGCCACCGAGACCAACGGAGAAGTTTTTGCCGTATCATTCATGTATTCGGGCTCTTTCAGGTGTGAGACAAATGTCGGCAAAGTCGGCGTTACGCGTCTGACAATGGGAATCGACGACACTCATTTCAAGTACGAAATCAAAGACGGAAAAAGTTTCGAATTTCCCGAAGGACTGATCGTTTACGGTAATCGCGGTTTCGAATCCGTAAGCCATCAGTTGCATGATATTATACGAAATAACATAGTTAATGATAACAATTCGTCTGTTTATCGCTCGGTTTTGCTGAATTCGTGGGAAGGCTGTTATATGAATTTCGACACTGCCAAGGTGCTTGAAATCATACGTGCTGCAAAATCCGCGGGTACGGAGCTGTTTGTTCTGGACGACGGTTGGTTCGGCAAAAGAGATAACGACAGGTGTTCGCTTGGCGACTGGTACGTCAACGAAAACAAAGTCGATTTGAAGAAAATCGTCGACGAATGTCACGCGACCGGAATGAAATTCGGCATATGGATCGAACCCGAAATGGGCAACTTCGATTCCGATTTGTTGCGTGCTCATCCGGAATATGCCGCTGTTGACGTTGAGACAGACCCGTGGCTATCAAGGCATCAGGTGATGTTGAATTTTGCGGACGACAAAGTGGTGGACTGCATATACGATTCTCTTGAAAAAGTGTTGAGTGCGTATGACATCGATTACGTGAAATGGGATCACAACCGAACGCTGGAAGATTATTTTGCACACAATCTTGACGGAGAACATCAGGACGAATTCTATCACCGTAATACACTGGGTTATTACAGGCTCGCTAAGAGGCTGACGGAAAGGTTTCCGAATGTGCATTTTCAAGGGTGCGCCAGCGGAGGCGGAAGATTTGATCTCGGTACGCTTTTCTATTTCCCAGAAATCTGGACAAGCGACGAGAATGACCCCGTTCAGCGGCTTTTCATTCAGTACGGCACCTCGTTTGCGTATCCGCCGTCAGTTATGGGCGCTCACGTCAATGACTGCGCCGTTACTGGGTACAAAACAAAAGCCGAAGTCGCTCTTTTCGGTTCGTACGGTTTCGAATTGGACCCGCGCAAACTCAGTGTCGAAGAGATCGCGGAATTAAACTGTGTTACTGAAGTCTACAAAAAGTTCCATGACGAAGTCGTTATGGACGGTGATATGTACAGGCTTATTTCGCCTTACGACGGCAAAGCGTTCGCAATCAATATGGTCTCGAAAAACAAGAAAAAAGCGCTTTTCCTTATGGTCAATCTGCTCAAAAGACTGCGCGCGCGCCGTTTTGTCAAACTGCGTGGGCTCAATCCCGAATTGAAGTACGTCAACAGTTTCGACAACAAGGTGTACAGCGGAGATTATTACATGAAAGTGGGTGTCAACATGTCCCAAGGACTCAACGAATTTCAGTCGAGGCTGATTACCTTGGAGGAAGTAAAATGAAACTGAACGAAATCAACATAAGAGATCCTTATATCGTCGCTGACAATCACACAAGGAAATATTATATGTACTCGTCAAGCCCTGCGTTTCTTCCGAAAGGTTTTTGCGTGTACGTTTCCGAGGATCTCGAAAATTGGTCTCAACCCGTTTCCGTATTTGTAGCGACGGACGATTTCTGGGGAACCGACGATTTCTGGGCACCGGAAGTGCACCTGTACCGAGGGAGGTATTATCTTTTCGGGACTTTCAGTGCTTCAAACCATGTCAGAACATCGCAAATTCTTGTGTCGGATAATCTGACAGGTCCGTTTACTGTTCACAGCAAGCCGCTTGCTCCGGACAAATGGCAGGCGCTTGACGCAACACTGTATATCGAAGACGGAAATCCCTATGCTATTTTTTCCCACGAATGGTTGCAGACCAACGACGGAGAAATGTGCTACGTACGTTTGTCAGAAGACTTAACTGCGCCTGTGGGCGAAGTAAAGGTGATGTTCAGCGCGGGAAAATCAGGTTGGGCTAAAAACCCTGTTTGGAACAAATCGGTACATCCGATATACGTCGTGGACGCACCTTATGCCTGCAACATTGACGGAACGGAATTCCTTTTGTGGTCAAGTTGGGCGAAAGAAGATATGGCCGGTTACGCAGTCGGTGTGGCTTATCCCAGGAATGGTATGCTGGGTGGAGAGTACGTTCACAAACAACTCTGTCTTCCGAAAACCGACAGCGGTCATCCTATGGTATTTAAGGATTTCGACGGAAATTACAGGATTGCTTATCACGAAAACAACTGCCACAGCGGAAAAGAACGCGCGGCAATTTATTACGTAAAAGTTGAACGTGGAGAAGTAAAAGTCTATGAAAATCAGAAAACTAATCAGTATTTTGCTTATGATAGCCTCATTGACAGCACTTATGGCGGTTTGCACTGCCTGCAACAATAACAACGCGAACAATTCGCCCACCACACCGGAAACGCCCACGTATTCCAACGAAGTTCAAGTGGTTGTCTTGCTTGGACAGAGTAATGCCGAAGGACATACATGGAGTCAGTATTTGACAAAAACAGTTGGAACGGAAAAGGCAAAAGAATATGCGGACGGATACGACAACGTCAAAATCAGCTATGCATGCACAATTGCCGAAAATACAAGCAACGGAGAATTTGTACCTGTTAAATTGGGGCAGGGGCATAGTGTAAATCAGTTCGGTCCGGAAATCGGCATGGCGGAAAAAATTTCCTCACTTGACCCGAACAAGCCTGTTTATATCGTTAAATATGCTTACGGGGCAACTTCTCTTACTACGAACTGGCGTTCGCCGTCCAGCAAAAATACGGGCAATCTTTATTTGGGTGCCGTCGATTACATTTTGGAACAGTGCCGCAAACTTGAAGATATGGATTTATATCCCGAAATCAAAGCGATTTGCTGGATGCAGGGAGAAGACGATTCAAGCGGACTGAACTATAATTCGTATGAGGAACTCGAACGCAATTTTGTTGCCGATTTGCGTAAGGACCTCGCATATTACAAGCCTGCAAACGCAGAGATAGGTTTTGTGGACGCAGGCATATCCGATTGTCCCGCATGGACACAGTATAAAGTAATTAATGACGCAAAAGCAAAATTGGCAAGCGAGGACGAAAACCACGTTTATATCGATACAATAATGGAAGGATTGCGTTACAACGGCGAGCCTGCAGGAGCGCCCGATATCTATCATTTCGACTCATCTTCGGAAGTCAAACTAGGACATCTTTTTGCTGAAGAGATGATTGCAAAATTCTTAGACATCGACTAAGAATGCATTGACATCCTGTCGCTTTTATTTTACGTGAAGGAGAATATTTCCTTGCTGATTGCATGTATGACTTTTCGACGAAAAAACAGTCCGCTTGTAAACGGGCTGTTTATTTTATTCTTCAGCTATTTCGTTGAAACAATAATAACAAAATGCAGATAAAAGTCTTCAGCTAAGTATACTTTGCTTTTGCAGATAAAAACAAGCCCAGCGATGAGGCTTTTTGGTACACCCGGCAGGAGTCACAAGGGGCAGAGCGACGGAATAGCGGACAGGGCGCAATTTGATGCGCACGGGTGAGTGCGCTGCGCCCGCCGCGTTAGCAAACGGTGAGACGAGTGGCGCGAGAAAGCAAAACCCTTTGCGAACGGCAAAGGGTTGGGTGGTACACCCGAGGGCAAGGAAAAGCGATTCAAGCGCGGAGCATTTGAAATCGCATGACGCAGACGAAAAGGGTGTGCAAAGCGACAGCTTAACATTGCGTGGCAATGAAAACAAGCCCTGCAATAGGGCTTGTTTGGTACCGAGTGCCGGAATTTGTGCGAACCCATGGTAAAAGAAAAAGCAGATCGGCTTGCTTCTTTGATCTGCTTTTCTATGTCTTCTATGTGTGATTTTGTAGGTCGTTCCGGGATGGCATTTTCGTGGAAGTTATATGTGATCACGAGCTTGTTTTCATACCATATTATCTCACGGATAAAGGTGTTCACAAGGAGTTTTCGTGTTTTAATATCGTTCGGATCTTCAAATACTTTTGTAAGAAGATATTTCTCTACTTCTTCGACGGTCAGGTGCGCATATGACTTTTGAGTTTCCTTGTTGATTTCTATTTCCAGACCGTTTAGTTCCGCTTGTAAAGCCGACAATCTGTCTTTCGTAAAGTCCATGATGATGCCTTGCTCGATAGCTTTTACTATGTTGTCCGCAGCGCGTTTTGTTTCATCTCGTTTTTTGATGAGTATCTGCAAGCCGGAATTATCTTTTACGAGCTTTTCATGGACTTTGACAATCGTTTTAGCAAGTCGTGTGATGAAGCTGTTTTGCTTGAGCATAGCAACGGTGGCGTCGATGACATAGTCTTCCAGCACTTGTTTTTTTACTGTTGTGCAATCGCAACCGCTATGCTTTCTTTTTTGTGAGCGGCAAACATAATAATAATGGATTGCCCCGGTGTGACTTGTTCCGCTCGTGCCACACATGCGATGTTTGCATTTTCCGCAAATAAGTTTTCCTGATAGGATATAATCGTAAATTTCTTTCTTGCGGCTGGGGGATATTTTGTTGGCTTCGTTGATTGCGTTTACCTGTAACCAAAGCTCTTTCATAATAATAGGAGGAAAGATGTTACAGTATTCGATCCCTTGATGCGTAACTTCTCCAATGTAACGTTTGTCGTGCAATATGATATAGACGTATTTTTGGTCAACAAGCTTTCCGCATTTGCGGCGGATGTTTCTTGCCTTCAAGTCTTCGGCTATGGCGACGGCTTTATAGCCCTGCGCATATTTCATGAATATTTCGCGTACGATCTCTGCCTCGGCGTCGTCAATGAAATATTTTTTGTCTTTGATGATGTATCCGAAAGGCGGATGACCGCCTGTGGCGTTGCCTTTGAGCCAGCTTTCTCTTAGTCCGCGGTTGACTTTCTGTTTTAGGTCTTCCGAGAAATATTCGTTGAACCCTTCGATGACGGCAAGGAACAGCTTGCCTTCGGGCGTGTCGGGGATATTTTCCATTGCGGAGACCAACTCAACACCGTTGTCCGAGAGCTTTTTTCTGTTGACGACCGATTCGTACTTGTTTCGGGCGAATCTGTCTAATTTATAAACGATGACCACGCTCCATTGGCGGCGTTTGCTGTCTTTGAGCATCTGCTGGAATGCGGCTCGGTTGTCGTTAGTTCCGGTGGTGGCACGGTCGATATAATTTTCCACTACGAGAAGGTCGTTTTTTTCTGCGTACTGCCGACACACCCTCAACTGTCCTTCTATAGACTGTTCTGTTTGACTGTCTGAGGAATATCGTGCGTAAATTACTGCTGTTTTCATAAATTGTTCTCCTTTTTTCTGTGACAGTAACGAAAAATGTCGCAGAGTAATTTGCGACAAACTTCGTAAATCTTTAACGGGAGCTGGTTATGCGTGCTCCTGTGTTTGATTTGTCTTTCGACAAAAAAAGGCGAGAGGCGGGAAAAACGCAGGTGTCAAGGAATGAGGACAAAATATTGCGGTGAACATTAAGCAGGTAATGATGTTAGGATAGCAATATTTTTCCCCTTGACACCTAAGTTTTTACCGCCACAAGACACAGGCGAAAGACAAATCAAACGGCATATTTTGTCTTGAGAATTATGACCTGAGCAGTGGAGGCTGAATAAGCAGATATGTTCGCAGAATTCGGATAAATTTTAATGGAATAGTGTTTAGTGATAGTTATAATAACAGCGAATAAAGGGATCAACTAAAAAAATGAACTAGAAACGCAATATGTCCCCAAAATGGTACAGTCGCCCCTTGACATAAGGGGCGGCTTTTGTTATAATTCGGCATTATAACAGAACTTTAAGTTTTGTTTAGAGGATAATGATATGCGAGTGATAGACAGACATACACTTGAACGCGTAGCCGATTATAATCTGCAATATCAAAGGCAGCACGGCAAGGCACCGAGTTTCAGACAGATCATGCACGGAGTAGGGCTTGGTTCACTTGCGACTGTTCGGCGTTACATAAAAGTTTTGGAGAATGAGGGGCGATTGCAAACGGCAGATTCCGGGCGTATTGAGCCTATGGAGCAATTTAGAAAGACAGACGAGATAATGGTGCCGTTGATAGGAGAGATAGCTTGCGGAGAGCCAATATTTGCCGTTGAAAATGTGGAGGATTCGTACGCGCTGCCGAAAGGTTTGTTCGGAGACGGCGAGTTGTTTATGTTGTATGCAAAAGGGAATAGCATGGTAGACGCCGGGATATCAAAGGGTGATATCGTGGTTTTGCGTCGGCAGAATGCGGCAGATGACGGGGAGATAGTTGCCGCACTGGTAGACGGAGAAGCGACTTTGAAACGGCTGTTCCATAAAGACGGAAAAATCGTACTACATCCGGAGAACAAGCGGATGAAAGACATAGTGATCGACGAATGCGAGGTGCAGGGGATTTTGGTGGGTTGCATTAAAAGATATTAGGGGGTGATACGATGGCGGATGAATGGAAGCCGACTAAGCGGCGTTGTGCGAACTGCGGTCAGTTGGTTGTCGGTTTCAGAAATGAGAGGGGAGTGGTCAAACTCGAGTGTAGTCACTGTGGATTGGTGATGGTGAGTAAAAGAATGAGTCGCCGTCATGAGAGGATAGACATCTACCCTCCGGAAGGAGAGCAAATAGAAAACTAAATACGGAATAACGACGCTTCAGGTCGTGGCTGAAACAGCGCCATCGCGTAAATCCTGTCGCAGGTCATATTCTTTGTAAGTCGGACGGTTAAACCGAGAAATCGAGAGGCCCCGACAGATGGATTGCGAAAGCAGTCTTGTCTGTCGGGGCTTTTGTTTTCGAAAAAATAAAAAACTTTTAGATTGTCGCAAAAAAGCTTGCGACAATACCTGCGAAAATGCAGACACAGAACAAGAAAAGGAGGTGAAATCGGGTGACGGCACGCGAAAGACGCAGGGCGATCATTGAGTTGCTGTGTGTAAGACGACACGAGAAACGTGACAATCTTGCGCGCGAATTCGGTGTGAGCAAACGGACGATAGAGTATGACATCCTGCAGCTTTCGCTCGAGTACCCGATTTATACGACCACGGGGCGATACGGCGGTGTAAGTGTAGTCGAAGGTTTTTGTTTAAGTGAAGAAAAGTTGTCATGTCGTCAGCAAGCTTTGCTTGAGAGGCTGAAGCAACAAGTGAGCGCGTCCGAAGCGGAATTGCTTGACGGTATCATCAAAAAATTCGGGATATACGGTCAGAAGGAGGAGTGTTAAATGACGTTGGAAGAAGTGAAGAGAGACTTGCAAGAGATCCGTTATTTCTATACGTGCAAGTCGTTGTTCGACAAGGTCGCCGATGTCGAAATATACAGTAGAGTAGCCGACAAAGCAGCGCTGTACAATAAAGCAATTTCATTCGCGCCGGCACATTTGTTTGACATCTATGTAGCTGTTTATGTCAACGGGAATACGCAGGGAAGATATGCCCGTGAATCCGGATATAGCTGCGGTTACATAAAGAATTTGAATCAATACCTTAAGGAGTATCTGCTCCGAGAGATAGCAAGAAAAGAGGAGGAAAAAGCGCAATGAATAAGATACCGGAATTTGCGGCGGATGCAACTAATGTGTACAGAACAAAAAAGTACATCGTAAAGCAAGTATTCGGACTCCGTTTGGATGACCGATTGGGTAGCCAAGCAATGAGTCTTGATACCTACTTTGTGAGAACAAGCGAAAGAGACTTGTTGTACGAGATGTTTTACGCCGGTCGCATGGATATAGACGGAAAGCGTCTGCCGACAACGATGTACACGCGAAAGTACATCGACTGACTGAGGCGTAACCGAACGCAAAGAACATCAGGGCGAAACCTATGCGGTACTTCGAAGG